>Ga0209045_1000113_pt1 | contig 99530 bp, 70 predicted proteins | sample SaaInlLV_10m_DNA_4_FD_184664 | JGI IMG/M metagenome (GOLD analysis project Ga0209045, IMG submission 184664) | Marine microbial communities from expanding oxygen minimum zones in the Saanich Inlet - Saanich Inlet SI072_LV_200m_DNA (SPAdes) (version 2) | ecosystem: Environmental > Aquatic >...
CCCTCCGACAGCAGGGCTTTGCCATTCGCAATGCTGGAAGAGACCTAAGTACCTCGCGTGGCCCTCCACGCGAGACCGTTGGCACCCGGGGGGAGGTGCGCCGTACAAATCGAGAGCGGCTCTGTCAGGCTCGGCACCGTCCCCGCTGGATCCCGGTTCTGCCGAGGGACCGCCACTCCCCCAATGCGATCGATTTTCTCCTGCCTCCCTTGTCTGGCCGAAGAGTCGCCGGGTGGCACCGCCTCCCACATTGTGTGCTTTTCTAGAGTGGAGGGGGCCGTTTCGACGCGTCCCACGGTTGTGGGACTTGCTCAAGGCCCTGAGCTTAGTCGAAGGGCTGCCATGCCGCGACCGTCTCCAAAAGAAGTTAATAGCATTGCCCCCCCCTCCGCCCCCTTTTCACGGGGCGACCATCGCCTCGCCACGAATCTTGCAGCGCACGGTGACCGTCACCCCCTCCTTCACCACAATGCTCTGCGACACCGGATTCAGGAACCATGACTTGACGCACACCTTGCCGGAAGCGGCCACTCCCGGCACTCGCAGCCACAGAGCTTGGGCGCCCTTCTGCCAGCCTCGCACTGAGCCGTTCTCTGGATCCGCCTCTTCGAAGTCCCCGTTGATCAATTCAGCTCCCTCGATATGGAGGTCATCCCAGTAGGTCCAAACGGGAATGAAATCGTTCTCCTTGATGGTGCTGTGCAGGGGACGGCCCCGCAACTCCAGCCGCACGTTGCCGTTCGCTTTGGGGGTGAAGCTGAAGGTGAACGACTTCCATTCGGTTCCGAGTTCATCACTCTTGGCTTTCAGTCGACTGCCCAGCGGCTTGGCCCACTGCAGGACTTCGCAGTTCGTCCCTCCGTCGATTAGCAGTCCCTCACTGGCCGGGCGGATCTCGCAACGAGCCCATGAAGGCACAGAGCCATTGAGCACAATGTCACCGAACGGTTCCAGCCACAGCACGCCCCCCTTACGGACGTCCCAGCTCGCACCCGGCACCTTCTTCCACGTCACCCATTCATTGCCGGAGACCTTGCGCACTGCCAGGCTGAAGAGCATCCTCGGATTGTGCTCCGAAGGGTCAATGCCGATAGCCGCAAAGGGGATCGCCAACTCCGCGGTCCACTGCGTCTTCGAGACGGTCCTGCACCCGTACTGCACGCCCTGGCGGCAACGCTCCACGGTGGACTTCGGAGCCCCCGCCTCGTCGCTGGTAGTGAAGGTGCCATCGGTGAATCCACGCCAGATCATGATCGGTCCAAGTTCGTTGTTGGGCGCCACAACCGACAACGCGAACTCCGCAGCGTCGCTTTGCCCCCACGTGTGGCCGCCCACAATCCCCCCCTCCGGTTGCACGTCATTGACAAACGCGACGTAGAGCCTCTCATCGTCCACCTGCAGGTAAGCCTTGCTGGGAAAGGTCGCCTTCTCCCCGATCGCACGCCACTGGAGGATTTCAGGTTTGACGGTGTTGACGCTGACGGTCTGCTTCTCTCCGGGAGTCCACTCCTCGGGGTCAATCGTGCCATCCACAGTGATCACGGCCGCGGTCCGTCTCGCCGCGACCACCGGCAGCCCACCCGGCATTCGCTTCTCCATCTCCCGTCTCAGCAGCCAACAGGGCCGGAAGTCTTCTGCGGGGGGCTCAGCTTTGACGGGCCACGTGCGACGCGTCCCGTCGTTGACCAACCCGATCTTCGCGAACGGGATGGGCTCGAAACCTATCTTCTGCGCTGCAGCACCGGGTTTGAGGGCATAGTCCTCGCCGTATGGGGCGACAATCCCCGGGTCCCCAAGGTCATTGCTGTCCCAGTTGTCCCGGATCTCAACCCACTCCGGTTTGACCGCCCGGGAAACGCGCATCAATGGGCCGTTGATGGCGATGTTCCGGGTAATCGCGCACCACCACGGTGCCCCGATGGGATCAACCTTCAACAACTGGTCCATGTTCGGGTATTTCGTGTAAGGTTCCTGGTCCCATGGAACCTGTTTGAGTTTCCTCAGCAGCCCGTTGTTGGTGGTAAAACCATGGCTGGCTCGTTTGTCGCGGGCTGTGACCGTGCCATCGGGCTGCCTGAACCACTCCCACCATGCCAACCCGCGAGCCGACAGGGGAACGCCGACTTGGCAATCGATGAAGAGGTTGTTATCCACCACATTCCACGGGCCACCACAGACGGATACGCCGCGCCCGACGCGATAGACGACGTTCCCTTTGAACAACGTCCCGGACACACAGTCATCCAGATGCACGACATTCACGCCGGTAGGGCTGCCATCGAGACTGTCATTGATGTGGTGGATGTAGTTGTTCTGAATTCGGTTGTTCCGGTAAGTCCAGTTGTACCCGGCGTAGAACACGCCACCCTCGGCCGTTTCAAAATGGCACCAGTAAATGTCGTTGTATTCCATAGTCAGATCGTTGCCGCCGTAGAAGACAGCGCTGTGAGGTGCGTGGTGGATGAGGTTGTGCGAAAGCGTCAACCCGACCCCGCGCATGTTGATCGGTGAGGCATGCGTTCTCTTGACCGTGTTGGTGTGGTGGATATGACAGTTCGTCACGACATGGTTCGCCGGCTCAAGTGTCTTCCGGTCGCCGCCGCTCATGACGACGCCGCTGTAACCCACGTGGTGTATGTCACACCCCCTGATCCGGTGGTTGGTGCCCCCGGCCAGTGTGACTGCGGTCCGTGCGATATTGCGGACTTCGCAACTGAGCAGTTCCACGGCATTTCCTTTCCTTACCACAACGGCGTCCCCGCGCCCCCCTTCGAACCCAATACGCCGGAAGCTGATGTGCTCCGCGTCGGTAAGCGTCACCAGCGGCTCCTTGAGTCGGGTCAGCATCACCTGACACTCATCGATCGCTTTTGGAGGCCAGAAGTAGAGCACTCCCGCCTCTCGGTCTATGTACCACTCTCCCGGCGCGTCCAGTTCCTCGAGGAGGTTGAACGCGTACCACCGTTTGGCTCCCCAGGTATCCAGCCCAAACCGGAGCGGCACTTTCCAGGTGATCTCCTTCCTGGCCGTGTCGATCTTCCCAGCCCGAACGACGTCGCAGACGTAAGCTCGGGCCCAGAACCCCATCATCCAGACACCACGTTCCAGGTCCCAACGCTCGGGACGGACTCCCGTGTAGCTGAACACACCCGGCCGGAACTTCTTTGCTCGTTGTGCCTCGTAGTCACGGAGCCCGGAACCGGAGTCAATGATCTCGGCGTACTTCGCGTAGCCTTCGTTCGGCCAACGGGCCCATTGCATCTGCTCCCCGTTGCAGAAGACATAGGTAAATTGCGGCTCGTTGCGGGTGAAACCGCTGAACTTGTCGGGTACGTCTTTGATGAAGTCCGTGATCCCAGCGGCCGTCAGGTTGAGCTGAAGGACATGCCCTTGTGCCTCCTCAGGCAGGCGCGCCAGGGTTGATGCATCGGTAACCCCGCTGAAGGCCTTGGGGGCAACCATGGTTCCCCCGGAAATCCACACATCAGCCCCCTGCCCGCCTTGGTAGACAACCGGCGACTCCACAGTGCCACTATCCTCGACTCCCAAAGCGAAGGTCCGTTCCAGCCTGTGCGTGCCGCTACCGAGATGCACGACCGTCCCGCCAGCAGGCAACGCCCCCTGCGCCTTTAACTTACGAATCTCATCACGGGCACGCTCAAGGGTCCGGAAGGGACCAACGCCTTTCTTGATGAGCCCCTTCCGTGGCTTGGCTCCGTCCCAAGCATCGTTGCCATCAGGTGAGACGTGTAGGACCAGCGCTCCGTAGGACACGCTCGCCAAAGTACACACCAATGCCCACGCTATCGTCACGTGTCGCCGGTGAGTTCGTTCAGTCATGGTGGTCAAGTCCTCTTCTTACCAAGGTCCGAGAGTCCACGGTGCTTCAGGATGGGAACCAGTCAAGGGGGGATCAGGCCAAGTATATGGCCTGATCCCTTCGCCTGAAAGCCCCGGACTGGCGATTCCTACCCGAGGAGTGCTCCGGGGACAGCAACTCGCATGCACCGTGATCTGTCAGGACGGCGACCAGGAGAGAAGACCGCAACGCCTCAGTTACGTGGGGGGGAGAACCCCAAGATGGCTCGACGGAGTCTCTCCCTCCAGGAATTCGCTGGGCCATCTGTGTCCGATGGAGGGAGAGACTCCGTCGAACCGCCTCACGTAACCGAGGCATTGCAGAAGACCGGAGCATGGGCTTGCGCCGCGATCGCTGGGAGAGCTATAGTCTGTCTCTCCCTGCGCGGCCCACAAACAACACTGGGTTCGGGCAGGGACGGCGAACACGCGAACCACAGAAACGGGATTCAGTATGCACAGATACCTGCAATTGGCCTTACTGGGGGCAGCTATGACGGCACACAGCGGGGGCGCACGGACCTTCCACGTTGATTCAGCAGGAGGAAACGATACCCATTCGGGCGAATCCCCAGCCACGGCCTGGCGGACGCTGCACCGGGTAAACGGTGCGGACCTGCGACCTGGCGACACCGTACGCTTCAAGTGTGGCGGCGCCTGGCGGGGCTCCCTTCTGCCCAAGAGCGGCGATGAGAAGGCCCCGGTGACGTACACGGTCTACGGGGAGGGGGAGAAGCCGCTCCTGCTCGGCTCCGTTTCTCGTGATCATGCACGAGAGTGGGAACAGACCGCCCCGAACATTTGGGCTACCCTCAAGCCGGAGTACCACCCATTTGGCCCCCCCATCGATTGCAGAACGTCGCGCTGGCACTGCCACCGTGAGAATGGGGCCGACCTGGACATGGTCAAACAACCTGGCGAGGATGGCCCCGTATACCGCGTGACTTGCAGGAACAGCGGCACGAAGTCGAACCACATCCAAGCGTGGGGTAGCTTCCCGGAATGGGAAGCCATCCAGGACGGCGCCTCGCTGAAGTTCCGCTTCCGCACACGCTCAACGAAACCATTCACGACCGCTCCATTGACAGTCCGTCGAGGCGGGCGCCCATGGAACCGCTACAGCACGGGAGCCAGCTTCAAAGTCACGACCGAGTGGCAAATGCACTCTGTGCCGATCGTGATCTCCAGCCGAGGTCAGGATCCACGTCTGCACTTCAGCCTCGGCGGATTGCTCCCGGAAGGCGCAGTTTTCGAGTTCCAACCGCTGGACCTTGTCCACGTGAAGGCGTCTCAGGCCGACCCTCTGGCTATTGACGTCGGCAATATCATCTTTGACCACGGTAAGGCCTGCGGCTGGAAAAAGTGGTCGGTGGCGGATCTCGACAAGCCATTGGACTACGTCTACGACTCGGTCGACCAACGCGTATTCGTCTTCTCGGAGGCCAATCCAGCCACGTCCTTCAGCAGTATCGAGCTTGCCCTCAAACGCCACATCGTCAGCCAAGGCAGCGCTCACAACGTGGTCTATGACGGACTGGCGCTGAAGTACGGAGCTGCTCACGGCTTCGGCGGAGGCGACACAGCACACCTGACCATCCGCAACTGCGACATCGCCTACATCGGTGGCGGCCACCAGCACACCAATCGAGGCCGTCCCGTGCGGTTCGGCAACGGGATTGAGTTCTGGGGAGCTGCACACGACAACCTTGTCGAGGGATGCCGAATCTGGGAAATCTACGACGCAGCACTCACCAACCAGGGACGCGGTCCCAGCTCGAAAGAGATCAACATTACGTACCGCAATAACGTCATCTGGAACTCAGAGTACTCGTTTGAGTACTGGAACAACCCTGAAACGGCTGAAACGCGCAACATCCAGTTCATCAATAACACGTGTGTCAATGCAGGGGTCGTGTGGTCGCACGCTCAGCGCCCAAACCCAAACGGCAGTCACCTCATGATGTATACGAACACCGCAAAAAGCAGCGGAATCGTGATCAAACACAATATCTTCTGCCAGAGCACAGAGTGGGGAAGCCGTTTCAGTGCCGGTTGGAAGCCCCTCCCGGAAATGGACCACAATCTATGGTACGAGCCGGATGGCGACCTCTGCTACTTCTTCAAGGAGAAGCTCCCGGCCTCTGACATCGAGGGCTATCGCACCAAGACTGGACTCGATCAGAACTCGGTGTTCGCGAAGCCAGGTTTCGTCAATGCCGCGGCGGGTGACTTCCGCCTGTCGCCCAACAGCCCGGCGAGGACAGTTCGCCCGGATGGGGGAGTGGTTGGAGCAGAGTCTCTCTGGAATGCGGCCGGAGACTGACCGGCCTCTCCGGATCGAGAACCCAAAGCGCGTTAGTTCCCAGCAGCCTGTCGATCAAGCACGAGAACCGCGCCATCGCCTGCTGCCAGGCGTATACTGACAGTGGAGCTCCCCCCGGCGAAGTCTTTCGTCAGCGCCAGAGTCTTCCCAGCCAGCAGATCGCGAACCGCAGCGACCCTTTCCCCCACGCGAACGGTGATGGTCTGCTCCCTCTGAAGGTCATCGTTGAGTACGACCGCATAGATCACACCGTCGCCTGGATCAGTCAACAGCTGCCCCTTTCCAGGCTCACTCGTCTCCAGCAGAGGCTCGCCTGAACGCTGCCACCGTCGAATCAACGCGGTATGCGGGGTGAGGCGCGTGTACAGGCGTCCAAGCTCGGACAACTGCGGGGTCACACTTCCGTCCGGATTGGTCAGTGCATTCGGCCCCAAATCGGTCTCGGTCTTCGCCAGGACATTCGTCCAGGTGACTTTGGGCGGATCCAGCGTTTCTGTTCCTGCTTTCGGTGCTTCAGGCGCGAGGGTATAACTGACAAAACCCTTCGCTCCGCTGCGGAATGTCTCCCAGACCTGCCAGCGCATCTCCGCCAGCGTCGGGGCTCGCCAATGAAGATAGGAACCAGGCAGGCCAATGAGGTGCCCTTGGGAGTCATAGCGTCTTGGCCCCCAAATGTCGCTGAAACACATGCCCATGACCCAGCCAACCGCGTTGCGTGCCCCGATGGCCTCGATCATCGCGGCCGAGTTGCGCCGGAAAAAGCTCTTGCTGGCGGAATCAGTGTGTGGCCCATTTGGGTCTTTCGGCCCAAAGAACGGGTACAGGTCGACGCATACGACGGGCAAGTTGAGTTCTCGGGCCACAGGTGGCGTCTGTGGCCACATGGTCACCGCGGTCGAGAAGCGATTGGGATCTGCCTCGCGAAATCGCTTACGCAAGTCCGTCACCCGGGTGAAGTGTTTCTTCAACGGCTCGTCACTGAGCACCCAGCCAACCAAAGTCCTGTCTGTTCCGGCCTTGGCCAGCACGCGGGGGATCCGCTTCGTGTAGTAGGCCCCGTCCTTTGCCCAGCGCCAATCCACTTTGGCCTCTATCGAGCTCATCGACGGAAGCAGGTACATGCCACGCGTCCTGCATTCATCGATCAGTCGAGGCAGATCGTCCTCCGACATGTTCGTCACCCACAGGAGATTGACCTTGCACGACTCCAGTGCGTTGAGCCGCTCGCAGGCGTCCTGCCAGCGATCGATCCCCCTCACTTTGGCGTTCGCCCCGATGCGTTCCCAACTCAGGTAGACGCCCAAAGGGACGAAGTCGGGGGGCTGGTCGGCCGGGACAGCCCAACTCGTGCACGTCATGGTGGTCCCAGCTACAACCAAGGCCACTCCCAGAAAGGCGCATCTGATCGTCGGCAACTGCATGGTTCTCTCCCGCTGTGTTATACCTATTTCGAGAAGATGAGTGCTGAGCCCTCTGTTCGAGGCCCTCTACCAATGTGTGCGGATACATCCCCCGTCGCTGTCAAAGGCAGCCCTTGCGGAACCAATACTCTGGGAAAAGCCGCACCATCCCGCCGCACCATCCCCAACTCGAAGACGGGGTTGAGATCATCCTCCCCTAATCGCTTTCCCTCTGCATCGAACAGGACATGCTGGTCCCATATTCGCACCTGAGCAACCGCGCCCTCCAGGGGCCGCCCTCCCCCTGCGTAGATCCCCAGACAAAGCGAGACGGGCACCGCTCGCGGCACGAACCCCGAAGCGTCGCCTTCAATCCCGGCCTTCCCATTGACGACGATGAACGGCGGCTTCCCCGGTCCCATGAAACCACAAGCGACATGGTTCCACTCCCCGGTCTGAATCGTCGCCCGTGATCGGACGTGAGCATCCTTGCCCGCAGCGGCGAAGCGGAAGACAATGCGGTCATCCTTACCGATCATGATCTCCCAGCCGCGGCCCTCCTCACCCAGTGTATGGTTATACTTGCTGACGATCCGGGGGGCATCTGCCGTCTGCTCAGGTCGCACCCAGAAATCAACCGTTGACGCTGGTGACTGAAGATCAAGCACGGGGGCGGGTGCCACCGAAACACGAATGGTGTGGCTGCCAAACGAAAGCGAGCTGATCATTCCGCCGGCCAGCGGCGGAATCACTGCGCTCCCGCGTCCGGACACACGAAGTTTCACCCCGTGGCGTTCACACAACGGTCCATAAACACTGCGGATGTCCTCTGCCAAGGGCCGCAGACCGAATCCCTCATCGCCACTCGCAAGATACCCCCGTTCACGGTCCTTCCCACGCACGCTCGGGTAGTGGAAATTGCCGGAGTTGACCCCAATGACAATTTCATCAACGAGTTGCTCCCGCAGCCACGTTCGCCAATGGAGAGTCATGTTGCCGTAAGGAGGCCCCACGATGTCGGAACGGGGGATCCCAAGGGCCAGTTGCTTCCCCCGTTGCTTCAGCACTGCACGCAACTCTCTGAGAAAGAGCGTCAGGCCTTCACCCCGCAGATCCCGCCAGCGCTGCACATCAAAAGGCTGAACTCGAATATCGAGCCCGTAGCGCTTCCGGTACTCATCCACCACGGGTTCATTGAAACCATACTGATCAGCATGATCGGCTGGGCGTGAATGCGTTCGAGTACAGACGTAAACTCCATCGAAATCGTGCGCTTCAAGGAAATCCGTGATCACGCTGATCTTGTACTTGCGCACTTCCGGATACCAATACTCCATCACACCGAAGTGCCGACTCTCCTGTGCCCGATCACAGACAAGAAACTCAGGGTGCTTCAAGGTGAAGTGAGACTGCCAGGGGAAGGGAGCATTATCGCCATAGCGGATCGACGTGGGCGACCCCTCATCGAAGATGCAGAGATACCCGAGTATGGGAAGATCCAGGCGCCGGCAACTCTTCAGAGCCTCAACCCGCGGATCACAGCGCCCCTCAATCTCGCGCAGTGGCCCTGTGTACCACTCGAACCCCTTTCGCCTGTTCTCGAAATACCGGTCGAGAACCCACGAAGAAATCCGCCAGTAAACCGTGGTGATGCTCCCCAGTTCACGCCACCGAGCGAGAGACTCGTGGATGTGCTCAGGGCTGTCGAGACGAGCCGCCCCTTTGCTCACGACAATGTGGTCGCCCCACGAGACGTTCAGCGCGTTCTCCGGGAACGGCGTTGTCCGAGGCGGTGCCTGACCGGAGCAGAACTCCCCGAAGCCACACACCAGCGCCGCGGCCAACGACCACAGGTGAACCGATCGTCCCATACCCATCCTGCACCTCAATCCTGTGGAGCAACGACCACCGAAGGCGGAAGCCGCTCCCGGTGCGGGCGGCTCAGCCGGAAGAACAGATGGTTCGCGACACCTTGGTTGTTACGACAGCAAGTCCGCAATCCGTTCCATGCTCAGGAAATTTCCCACCAGAGGCTGGGATAGATCGGCTTCAGATCGCTGCCAGGTCACCCAGATGCCGGCATCGGTGACGCACGTGTGGATGTAGCGATTACAGCCCGTCCCCCAGGGAGAAATGAACATCGGCTCGAGCACAGACAGCCGGTCCATCGTGGGGAACTGCTCATCGAGCCCTACAAACGCACTGCCAATCTCCTCACAGGAATACCCGCGCGGGCGTGACACCGCTTTGGCATTCTCGTCGTGGTCACGCACACACTCAGCCCCGTCATAGAAGAAGACCGAAGCGGGAGGGAGGTCAGCGAATGCCCCAACCCGAGGAATTTCCATTCGATCCGTAATCCGCGTGCACGCCACGTCCCACGTCGCGCCTCGGCGCACCATCTCCATCTCCTCCAGGACAAACTCCTCCTCACCGACCGCGCGTACGGCATAGCCCGAGTTGGAGCAACTCCAACAGAATGGATGGTTGCAGAAAATCATGACCGTTTCTCCGGCCGCGTTGTCAAACACCACGGGGTCCTTGATGTGGATGTAGGCCGGCTGTTTATCCTCACGCAGCACACACCGAATCGTGTCGGCATCGAGCTCGCTCGGAGAACGTCCACTGATCACATCGATTGACCAGACCCCGCAGTTCGGCTTCAGGAAGCTACCGACTTCCTCGGGATAGGCCCTGACCTTCTCGGAAGAAATGAACAACTCCCAGGTGCCGTCTGCCTTCCTATGCAGCGCCGTTCCCTCGATGGAGAGCACCTCATTTTCCGGGAATGATAGATCAGCCTTTGACCAGCTACAGACCTTATCGAAAGTCTTTCCACTGTCTTTGGAGCAGAAGATCGCGCACTCCAGCCCTCGCTCGCCGGCGGCCAATCCCGTCCGGGAGTCGCCGTAGTTTCTAAACCTCCCGGCCACCCACAGCATGCCGTCAGCATCCATGACCGGGTTCCCGCCGCCAAACCAGAACCCCGTCTCCCGACGATTCGGCGCGACGACCTCACAGGCATTCTCCTGGTCGATCAGTTCGATAAGCAATGCTCTGATTTTGGCCATATGGGTGTCGGACAGAATGGTACTCATGGTCTTGCGGTAGCTCCTATTGCAGTCTGTATGAAGGCAGCGAATACTGAAACCAAAACCATAGCCCGTTACCTGCCGAAGTAAACGCACGCGCAACGCCTCCGCAAGAGACCGGTCCCACCCGCCTGAGCACGGGTCCGGAGATATGACCCTCCGCCGGAGCTCACACGGCTCTCATCCCTTGACCCCCTCGATTGGCGACCTATGGTGCCCAAACGAAGCTGACCTACTCCGGTCCCAGGAACAGCATCATGCGAACCCTCAGGCTCAATGCCGCCAATACCACGGAAATCGCGAACGCCGCTGCGGAACAGCTGCGCGATGGGGCGGTAATCGCTGCCCCCACCGAGACTGTCTACGGGCTTATGACTGCGTGGAGCAACACCGCCGGGCGTGAACGCATCAGCCAGTTGAAGCGCCGTTCCCCGGACAAACACCTCCAGATGCTGGCCCCTGACCTGGAAGCGGCACATCGCGTCGGATTACTCCAGGATGCACGAATCCAGGCCATCGCCGAAGCCTTTTGGCCAGGCCCATTGACCCTGGTCTGTCCGGCAAAAGGCTCCTATGAAACCATCGGCCTCCGAATCCCCGACCACGCGTTCGTTCTTGCTCTGCTCCGCTGCCTCGAACAGCCTCTCGCCGCCACCAGCGCCAACCTCTCGGGAACGTCGGCGGCGACGGTCGCCGAGGAAGCCGGGCGCGACCTGGATGGGCTGCCCGACCTGCTGATTGATGGCGGCAAGACCGTTGGACAGGCATCAACCGTGGCCTCTGTCGTTGGCGGAGACCTGACCATTTTCAGAGAAGGACCAGTCGCTGCTGACGCACTCCGCGGCATCTGGGCAAGCCCGGTCTGAACGGCAAATGGGCCTCCGACGATGAGCAAACACGTGCCTATGACTCACCCAGATCCCGCCCCCACAGAACAGTCCCGCCATGCCGCCCTGTGCCCGATCAATTGCTCCTCGCCAACTTCGCACGTAGAGTGAAGAGAATCCTCTTCTGCGTCCCCACCCCGTGGGGGAACATGGAGCCCGCTGAGCATGGACCGCATCACGTTCCTGCGCGAACAACTCGCAGGGAAGGCATCTCCGGAGGTCTCGCCCGAAGGTTGGTATCTGAACGAAGCGACGGGCTCCTTCCGCGAACCTTTCCACCGTTCATGGTGCACTGGCGAAACGCTGGACTTCCGCCTCCGCCTCAGTCGAGCCCAAGCAGCGGAAATGGCAGCCGCCATCCCGGTCATCGCCCCCGAAGAGCTGCTTATCGGAGACTGGGGATACGTCCCGATTGTCTCGGGCCGCGCAACCCCTTTCGGCAATGGCATTCGTCTCAATCTGGAACGCGCCGCTGAGCTCAGGAGGAGATGCCCAGAACACGCGGCGGATGTTGACGATGTGGTCACGTACTGGCAGACGTGGCTGGCGGACAACCCGAATCGGCAGCCGCTCACCTGCCATGCCGCACTTGCCTACAACCGAGTGCTGGAACTGGGTCTGGATGGACTTCGGCAGTACGTCACGGCCTGGCGAGCACGGAATACCGTTGATGCACCCCACCGCACCCCGTGGTACGACGCCCTTCTCATAGCGATTCAAGGAGTCTCGGAATTCATCAACGCCCATGCACAGGCCGCCACGGGCGCGGCGGACAAGGCACGGACCAAAGCACGCCGAGCTGAGCTCGGCGAAGTTGCTGACATCTGTTCCCGCCTGGCCTATGCCAGCCCCCGCACGTTCCACGAAGCAGTCCAACTCTTCTACTTGCTCTTCCTCGTCTGCGGGCACGACTCTCCCGGCCCTGTCGACCGCATGCTCTACCCAGCCCTCAAGCGCGGTCTGGCGGAAGGAACAACGTCCTTGGAAGAGGCCCAGGAGCTGGTCGATTGCCTGTGGCTCAAACTCGCAGGCAAGACCGCATATGGGGCAACCCTCGGAGGGCAGTGGCGAGACGGAACAGACGCGGCGAATGAGCTCTCGGACCTCTGTCTGGAATCGATCCGCCGGTTGCGTCTTCTCTCCCCACGGACAGCCGTCCGCTGGCACCCCGGGCTCTCTTCTGACTTCCTCGACCGCACGTGTGCTGTCATCGCAGAGGGGACGTCGCTGCCGGCCCTGGTGAATGACAACGCGATCATCACGGCAGCGGTTGAGCGCGGTATGCGCCTGGAGGATGCCCGGGATTACACGTTCGTCGGTTGCGGGCAGACGTACCCACACGGTCGGGGCCATGGGAACTATGAGGACGTCATCCTGAACGCTGCCAAACCACTTGAGCTGGCGCTGCACGATGGAATCGACCCGGTCACCGGAGAGCAAGCCGGCCCCGCCACCGGCACGCCCGATACGTTCCGTACCTACCAAGAGTTCGAGAGTGCCTATCAGACTCAGATGGACACCGTGGTATCGACGCAGATCGAGGCCATTAATGCCAGACGGAAGGCGTCCGTGGGGCAGACCTTCGATTTTCTGCGTTCCCTGCTCAGCATGTCATGTATCGAGCGCGGCCTGGATTGGCACGAGGGGGGCACTGACTACAGTGAAGGCATGGTCGACGCCGTCGGGCTTACCACAACCACCGACTCCCTCCTCGCCATCCGCATGGGCGTGTTCGAGCAACAGCTCCTTGACCTTCCAGCTCTGGTGACGATCCTCGATGCCAACTGGGACGGCGAAGAGGCTTTGCGCCAGCACGTCCTGCGGCAGATCCCCAAATTCGGAAATGAGAACCCGGAAGCGGATGACATTCTCGCCGCAGAAGCACACCGCGTAAACGAACACATCAAGACCCACCGCACCTGTTTCGGAGGGCCATGGGGAATGGACATCATTGGCTGGTCCGGCGCTGTCCTGCTGGGCCGACAGACGGGCGCCACGCCGGATGGGCGCCGGCATGGAGAACCCCTGGCCGACTGCGCCGGCCCGGCACAGGGGCGGAATACGCAAGGACTGACCGCAACCATCAACTCCGCCCTCCGGCTACCGCACCACTCCTCACACGGTCCGCTCGTGCTGAGTCTGCGCTTCCCTGAACGGGCTGTGCAGGATGCGGAGGGAAGGAAACGGCTCAGGGCACTCGTGGAAAGTTACTTCCTGCGAGGAGGGCAGCAGCTGCAGATCTCTGTGGCCGGAACAGAAGAGATGAAAGCAGCTCAGGAGTGTCCTGAGGACCATCGGGATCTGATGGTGCGAGTCGGAGGGTTCAGTGCGTACTTTGTCGAGCTCGACGCCTGTTGGCAAGACGACATGATCACCCGCTCGGAAATGGAATCCTGAACGTCGTTCGCCGATCCCGTTCGGGGGTGCCCCAATGCTACCGCTTTTTTCCCTGCCTCTGCACTGGCGGAGAGGTCGCCGGATGGCACCGCCTCCCACATTGGGCGCTCTGCTAACGTGGGAGGGGCTGCCACGCCGCGACCCCATCTCCGAGAAAGCCAATAGCATTGGCGCCCCTCCCGTCACCCCCTCCTCTGCACAGCGCTGAAGCCGAATGCAGCCGATGGCAAAGCCACTCCCTCGCCTTCACCCGTTATCCTTGAAGCTGCTCGAGAATCAGGGCCGCACTCTCGACGATTGCCCCCACATCCGGCAAAGCCCCGTCAATGTCTGCCAACATGCCCCGGGAGCGGTAGAACGCGATCAGCGGTTCAGTCTGATCACGGTAGACCACCAACCGGTGCTGGATGGCATCAGGTTGGTCGTCATCGCGCTGGATCAACGCCACCCCGTCGTCGTCACAGACGCCTTCAACCTTCGGCGGCATGTTGACCGTGTGGTAGATCCTCCCGCAGGTCGGGCATATGCGACGTCCGCAAAGCCGGGAAACGACCACATCGTCAGGGACGACGAAATTCACAACCTTGTCAATGGTGACGCTGGAGTCAGCGGCCAGAGCCTCGGCCTGCGGGATCGTCCGTGGGAAACCATCCAGGATGACCCCACCTTTGCAGTCGTCCTGCGCGATGCGCCCCTTCAGCATCTCGATCACAATCCCATCGGGCACGAGCTCACCACGGTCCATGAAGCCTTTTGCCTTCATGCCGACCTCAGTCTGCCCTTTGATGTTCTCGCGGAACAAGTCGCCCGTTGATATCTGAAGTAAGCTGAAGCGATCGAGAAGCCGCTTGGCAATAGTGCCTTTGCCCGCTCCCGGGGGACCAAGAAAGATCAAATTCATTTGACGCTCACCTTTCTACTCTGGAAGACACATGGTGCAGGAATCACAACGTGAAGGGTCACTTGGTCAGCATCAGAGGGAAGCAGAACTGTGGAACAGGGCCTCTCAAAACCAACCCCCGAAGGCATCCAAACAACGCACGTCGGGAACTACCGCGAATATCAGGGGTAATAATAGTGGACACGGCAGACGTTTTCCAGACACAGGCTGGACAACATCCGCCTCAGCTGGTGGTCTCTTGAAGTCCCCCCCGAACTGCCGTTCCCGGCTAGCGGGGCTGCTTGGCAACGATACAGCAGTCGTTCCAGGGCACGAGCCGGAACACCCGAACTGACAGGAGCCGAAGCGATGCCGGATACAATAGGAGTTCTACTCGCAGAAGGGTTCGAAGAAGTCGAGGCACTGGCGGTCGTGGATGTATTGCGCCGGGCGGAATTCAAAGTCGTTGTCGCAGGAGTACCTGAAGGGCCGATAATAACGGGAGCGCACGGCGTCTCTGTCTCGGTTGACGCCAACCTGGCTGACCTCGCGGCGGACAACCTGGCCCTTTTGGTGCTGCCCGGAGGCATGCCCGGCTCAGTCAATCTGGCGCAGAACAACGAGGTGCTGCAGCTTGTGCGAGACGTCCATGAACTGGACGGCTTGGTGGCCGCTATATGTGCTGCTCCTATCGCGCTTCATGCCGCCGGAATTCTCGATGGGCGACGAGTGACATCGTACCCATCATTTGCGGACCAGCTAACGGGAACTGCTTACACGCAGAACACCGTGGAACGAGACGGCAACATCGTGACAAGCCGCGGACCGGGAACGGCCCTGGAGTTCGCCCTGGCGCTGGTCGCCGCATTGGGCCGCCCCGAAACGGCGGAGCAACTGCGGGAAGGCATGCTCGTCACTCCCCGGATGTGACCCGCTCGCTTATATCCGCATCCGGACGCTCGTGTGCGCGTGGAAAAGCCAGTCACCTAAGGGTATACTAAGGGCTCCGCCCGGCCCGACTGGCTGTGGAATGGACAACAGTCATCTGAAATGGGGCTCATCGGTCTGAATGGACGGCCATACCGACGCGGCTCGTATGCCGTCGGCCCTATGCTGACGCAGAGACGGAGAACGGCTCGTTGGCAGCTATTATTGCGGTAGTCAAACAGACGATTCGCGCCTCCTTACGGTCGCGTATCTTCCACGTCCTTTTTGCCCTCATCCTCCTCGCGGTTATCGGTTTGCCGCTGACGGTAGCAGGAGACGGGACGGCGATGGGGCAACTCCAGGTTTGCCTGACCTATTCCCTTGGGGTCGTGACCAGCCTGATCTCCACGGCGACCCTGTGGCTCGGCTGTTCCATGCTGTCCCGCGAGATCGAAGCCTACAACATGCACTTGGTTCTGACCAAGGCCACGCCTCCCTGGCAAGTGTGGCTGGGCAAGTTCCTGGGCGTCTTCCTCATGAATGCCGTACTCCTCCTGGTTGGTGCCGGAGTCGTGCTGGCTCTTGTGCTCTGGCGCGTGGAGACCGGACGGTTCCCCGAAGACCAGCTCGCAAAGCTTAAGAGCGAAGCACTGGTTGGGCGACGGAGCTTCTATCCCGACCGACCGAATTTCAAGAAACTGACCAACGACGAGTACGACAAGCGGCTCAAGAAAGGCACGCTCGAGAAAGCCCACGATAAGACAATGGTGCTCGCCGAAATCCTGCGCCAGGTGAAGGCCAACAGCACTGAGGTGGGAGCCGGAACCGCTCCCCGAGAATTCGTTTTCAAGAACGTCCGTATCTCCGGTCCGGAAGAAAGCATGAACCTGCGCTACCGCTTCTATGCAGGCTCAACGTCCAACAGCGCCCAACGTATGATGGAGGGGCTCTGGGGCGTGCAGGACCCAACTGACGAAACGGGGGAACGCGTGGCCGTCCTGCCCCAGAGAGTGATCAGCGGGATCTTCCATGAGATTACCGTGCCGGGGACATTCGTCGATGCCGAGGGGACGGTTCGCGTCTCCTATTACAACGATGACCCGAAGAAGGAGTCAGCCATCTTCCAGATCGCCGACGGGCCGACGCTGTTGGTGAGAGTCACCGGCTTCGTTGCCAACTACTGCCGCTCAATGGTTCTGGCCGTCTTCCAGATCGCCTTCCTGGCAGCCCTCGGTTGCACGGTCGGTGCCGCCTTCTCTACTCCGGTGGCTGCCTTCGTGGGCGTGATGTACCTGGCGATCGGCCTCATTGTTCAGTCGGCTATTGATGCCCCGCTCAGAGACGATTTCGGAGACTTCGAGTACAAAGGCAAGACCGATCGTGTCCTCCACTACATTGCCATGACCGTAGGCCAGGTTGTTGTCTCGGTTGATGACTTCGACGCAACCAGCGATTTGGCCCGCGGGCGTCTCATTGAAACCGGCCGCATTGCCGTCGCTCTGTTCGGCCTCCTGCTCTTCCGCAGTGGCCTGTTGCTCGCGTGCGGGATGCTGATTCTCACACGCCGCGAATTGGGAACCGTAATTCGACGATGAAATCTCCTCGGTCTCTTTTAGTCCTGCTGGCCAGTGTCGCCCTGTTTTGTGTGCTGGCTATCGCGGTCTCCCATGTGCGAGACGCGATGAACGATATCCGCGTGTCAGAACAGCTCACCGATACCGAGCCGCTCAAGAACGCCCCCCCGATTGTCGCCTTCACGACAGTTGCCCTCGGTGGTTTCCGTGGCCTGGTCGCAGATTGGCTGTGGCTGCGTTCCACCCGGATGCAGGAACGCGGAAATTACTTTGAGCTGGTTCAGCTGGCATCGTGGATTGTGAAACTGCAGCCCCGCTTCACCGGAGCTCACGCATTCCTGGCCTGGAACATGTCCTACAACATCTCCGTGACGTTCAGCAGTTTCGAGGACCGCTGGCGCTGGGTCCGCAGAGGCATTGAGCTGATCCGTGATGAAGCCCTGGTCTACAACCCCGGGGACCCGAAGCTGTTCCGTGAGCTCGGCTGGATCTACCAGCATAAACTGGGGAAAGACCTGGACGACGCCAATCGGCACTACAAGACCGAGATGGCCAAACAGATGATCCAGCTGTTCGGCGACTACCCGCCCGACTGGCAAGCGCTGGCCGACAGTCCACATGACGTCGAGGGATTGCGCGAGACTATCGAGGACGATGCGGCGCTTTGGCGAATCATCGAGAGCCGTGGTCAGACTCTCAGCGATATTGAGGACCAGTTCCGCATCAAAGGAGAGTTGCCCGAAGAGCTGGCCGAGGAGTTGGAGAAAGAGGAACTGCGGGATCCGCTGGAACTCTACCTGCGACGCCGCTGGATGGTACAGACCTACAAGCTGCTCCCCGATATCATCCTTTCCGTGAACGAGCAGTTCCCGAATCTGGACTGGCGCCTGCCTGAGGCCCATGCCATCTACTGGGCTCGTCGTGGCCTCGATACGGCAGACAAGGAGATCTCGATTGAGTGCGACCGCATGATCTTCCAGTCCCTGAGCGCTGCATTCAAGGGTGGTCGCCTGGTCTACATCAAAGAGATTCAGCACCTTGAGATGACACCAAACACAGCGATCGTGGACACCGTCGACCAGAGCTATCTCACCGCCATCGAAAAATATGAGCCACGAGTCATTCGTGGCGCCTACATGAACTTCCTGGTTGACGCGTCAGTCGTGCTGTACACGTTCGGTCAGAAAGCCAAATCCAGGGAGTACTTCAAGAAGGGCAAGAAGGAGTTCCCGGACCGTTTCAAGGGCGACGTGGAGAGATTCGTCCTCGAGGAGCTCGCGGTTGACATGGCGCTGGCAACCTACAACCAGGCCCAGGGAACCATCCAGGGCTTCATACTCCAATCCTGCCACGCACTCGCAATCGGTGACGATGACCAGGCCTATACCTATGAACGCATGGCTGAAAAGCTCTGGCATAAGTACCTTGTCGACATTGGGGAAAGCACGAAGAAGCGCCGGGGACTGCCGCCATACAAGCAGATGAAGCGACATGTTGTGAAGATCGAGACGGCCAAACGGTTCTCTCCCGGTCTGCGCGCACGACTGATGGCGGCACTGGGGGCCACCAAGGGCGACCTGCGTTTCGAAACGAGAGACGACGACGAGACGGAGGACGCTCCAACGAAGGAGTAGTCTTTCCCAGCGTCGCCACGTCCGAGCAACAGACTGCCTGGAAGAAGGGACTATAGCCTTGACGACTACACGTTTGGGACTCCTCCCGGCAGCTCTCCGTGCCCTCTCCGTTCTTGCCCTTGGGTTGACGCTCTGCGGCTGCGACAGAGTGACGTCACACGATCCCGCCAAGCTGGTCGTCGTGAGCGGCAAGAACCAGACGGGCGCCATCGGGGCCGACTGCGCAAAACCTGTCGTCGTTGAGGTCCTGAGTAAACGTGTTCCCGGCTTGCTGGGCGGCAAAGGTAAGCAATACGCGATTGCGGGTGTCAAGGTCCGCTTCGAGCCAGTAGGGACCGGTGGTCTGGAGGTCACCGGGGAAGACGAAGTCGAGACCGACAGCGGCGGAATGGCAGCCACGACCGTACGCTTCGGAGAACGCTTCGGCGACCAGTACCTGAAGGTTTCAGTCCCGAACTCGGAGCTCAAGCCCAGTGCCACCATCCGCTTCATCGCAGGCATTGAGGCAAGCGGGAACAAGCAGGAAGTCCTGTCTGGGAACACCCTTGATGCACCGATTACGCTGCGAGTAACGGACAAGACCGGTCAGCCCGTCGCGGGCGTCCCCGTCTTCTTTACGTTGGTCGACAAGCCAGGCAAGAAAGGGAAGCTATCCTCCAAGCCCGGCAAGACGGATGAAGACGGCATCGCCGAAGCTCAGCTCCACACGGATGCAAAAGCGACCGGACACTACAAGGTCCTTGCTGAAGTGGCTGACCCTGAACGCTGCTACTTCTCACGCGGCATTGAGTTCGAGGCCATGGCGCTCAACCGTGGCGGCTTGCTCGTGGCAGTTCTCGGCGGCTTGGGAATCTTCATTCTCGGCATGAAGTTCATGAGTGACGGCCTGCAACAGGTCGCCGGACCACGGCTGAAGAGCTTGTTGCACTTTTTCACCGCAAACCGCTTCACTGCCGTCGCGGCGGGAACCGTCATCACAGGCCTCATCCAGTCTTCCAGTGCATGTACCGTCATGGTCGTGGGCTTCGTGAATGCCGGGTTGCTCTCGCTCAACCAGGCGATTGGGATCATCTTCGGCGCGAACATCGGTACCACCGTGACAGGGCAGATGGTCTCGTTCAAGCTCAACGGCCTTGCTCTGCCGGCAATCGCCATCGGTGTGGCCATGGCGCTGACCGCCAAAAAGACCACCACCAAGCACATGGCTCAAGCGATTTTCGGATTCGGGCTCCTCTTCCTCGGCATGACCATGATGTCCACTCAGCTCAAGGCAATCGCAAAGTTCCCCTCGTTCATCAGCTTCTTCAGTATGTTCGACTGCCAACCCGCGGTAGCCGGTGGCCTCATGCCTCTTGGCCCCGTACTCGGCGCCATCGGGATTGGCACCGCAATGACGATGGTGGTGCAGAGCAGTTCGGCAACCATCGGGCTCACAATCGTGCTGGCAACAAGCGGCCTGCTCAACTTCTACACCGCCGTACCAATCATCCTGGGAGACAATATCGGGACGACCATCACCGCTCTGCTGGCTTCCATCGGCACGAATAAGACGGCTCGCCAGTCGGCCATAGCGCACACCATCTTCAACGTCTTCGGAGCTCTGTACATGGTGCTCGGCTTCTACATCATCCGCATCGACGGCGTTCCCCTGTTCATGGCTATCGTGGAGCAGATCACCGCGGGAGCTGTCTTCTCAGGAGAGAACGTCGGCCGCCACGTGGCCTCCGCCCATACGCTGTTCAATGTCTTCAATGTCGTCCTGTTCATCCCTCTGGTTCCATTGATCGCCTGGCTCTGTCAGAAGGCAGTCCCCATCGTGGAAGACGAAGATGCCATCCAACCCCTGGAGCCGCACCTGCTCGACACGCCCCCACTGGCCCTCCAGCAGGCGATCACGGCAATGGAGGAGATGACCAAAGCCGCCTGGAAGCTCGCCTCCGATTCCTATGGTACGGTGAGAACACTCAAGCTCTCAAAGCATGAAGACCTGGCTCGAGAAGAAGAACGTATCGACCGCACGCAGAGCGAAATCAGCGAGTATCTGGTCAAACTCACGCAGCGCGAGCTCACCGAGGAACAGGCTCAGGTTGTGCCGCTGTTGATCCACTGTGTCAACGATGCCGAACGTATCGGCGACCGGGCCGAGAACTTGCTGGAGCTTGCCGTTGAGCTGGCAAACGTCAAGGAGAAGCTGTCGAAATCCGCCCAGGCGGAACTCGACCATCTCGTTGCTCTGATTGACGAGCAGGCGAAGTATGTGGTGATTGCTCTCAGCGAAGGGGGAGAAGAAGCGGTCGCCAATGTGCTCAAACTCGAAGGCCAGGTAAACGAGCTCTCCGTCGCCTGCCATGACAACCATGTCAAACGCCTGGGCAAAGGCAAGTGCACGGTTCCTTCCGGTGTCGCGTTCGTCGAAGTTGTGGCCAACCTGGAACGTATCGGCGACCATCTGACGAACATCGCGGAACGTGCGGGAGAGATCCGTCCTCACCGCTTCACCGTCGGTCCGTCCGAGTAGATTCCGCTCAGAGGAGCCGCAGTTCTCCACGAATGGCAGCCTCGGCGTCCACTGCGCTCACCGCGGCAATCATCCGCACCAGTGGTCCCACCTGTTTGCTGATGTAGTGCCCGTAGTCCAGAGGCGATGACACCAAGCTGACCGGTTGCGGACCATGGAGCGTCATGAGGTAGCGAATCGTCCCGGACGGGCGCTCAAGGAGCCGGGCCGCTTTCACATGGGGTGGGGTCGTCTTCTGGTATGACTCCACCGGTTTGCGCAGGCGACGGCGGTAGACCAATTCCTCGTCGAAATGCCCGGCCTTCAGTTCCTGCACCCACGTCGCCACAAACGACTCGATGTCCGCGGCAGACACCCCGCTGAAAATCCGGGACAGGAGTTCGCGCTGGAGGCGATGAGCCATGTCCGTCCAATCACTGCGCACGGCCTCCATCCCAACGATCTCCAACATTCCTCCGTTCCCGTCGACCCGCCACCCTGCGTAGCCTTTCGCCCGCCCCTTCTCGGCATCCCCTCTTGAGGGCGGCATCAGAAACGCCTCGTAGTACTTCTCGAATTCCAGTTCCAGCTTGGACTCCAGCCCATACGTATCCTGGACGTGAGCCTGCAGAGCTACGTTCACCTCTTCGGCTATCTTCGCCCCAAGGGCGAGAGCACCCGCAGCGGTTGTGCTCGGAGTCATCCCTGGATCAACAAAAAGTGAATCGGTGTCCCCGTAGAGTACGGTGTGACCGCGTTCCTCGAGCCACGTCCGACACCACCGCAAGACGAGATGACCGAACGAGGTAATCGCCCCAGCCAGACGACTCGACCCAAAACGACAGGCTCGCGTCCCAAGCACGCCATAGAACGAGTTCATCACGATCTTGTAAGCGAAGGACGCATTGTCGTCCCCCAAACGCTTCGCCTCATCGCGCCGAGCGAAGAATACATCAAGGATGCTCGGGAGGATTCCGGAGTCACGGTGGAATCGCGCTCCATTGGGGGCCGAAATAACGTCGTTCTCGGGGGCTCCCTCAGCCCGGGCATGGGAAAGGGGATCAAGGTTGAATGTCCGAATCAGCGAGGGGTAGAGGCTCTTGAAGTCAAAAACAAGGATGTGTCGGTAGAGCCCGGCCTTTGGCGTCAAAACGAGGCCGCCCGGCGCTCCGCTACCATCCCCCCCTTCTGGATCAGCCGTTGGGGCGACCATTCCTCTCCGGTGAAGCTCCCCCAGATACAGGAAATCGAAAGCCGACACGCTTCCCCACGCACGCTCGATCGGCAGCCCTGTCAATACACTTCGCTTGAGGGTCAGTGCCAGGAGTCCCTCCTCACAGAGAATGTCACGGACCAGTCTGGAGTCTTCAAGGCAGTAGGAAGCAAACAGGGCGCGGTCCTCTCGGCGTGCCTGTTCTATGGCCTCCACGCCCCCCTCAATACCACTGTCACCGCCGAGGAGTTTGCCTCGGCCGAGAATCTCCTGAGCCACGGTCCCGAGTCGGTAATCATCAAAACGCCGCGTCGAACGCCGAATCAGATGCATGGCATCGACAACCTGGCGCCCACGGAGGATTGCCATACTCCCGCCAAATCGTTCCCCCTTCCGGACGTAAGCCTCATCACGCGTCCGTCCCAAGCGACAGGCGAGCCCAAGCTTCGTGAAGCGTTCAACTAGAACCCGCAGATCGAAATCGATCACGTTCCATCCGGTCACGATGTCAGGATCCATCTCGGTGATGCGCTCACGAACGGCTGTCAACATGGCCTTCTCATCGGTGTGACACCGCAGGAAGGAGGGATCGTCGGTCTCCCTCCCCCCGGTCACGTGCACCTCCTCAACGTCCTCGGTTCCACCGGTCGCGAAAAGCACAAGAGACACGGCTGTGACGAGGTCATGTTCAGGCGTCGTCTCGATGTCCAGGGCAAGCACACGAAGCGACGTTGTCGTTTCAGATGGCCGGATCTCCGGGTTGACGAAAACATGATCAACCCGCGTTCCCCGCTGTACTGGACCTCTGATCACAACGGGGCCGCGGAGGTCCTGCTGCAGACGGAAGCACCGGTGAAATGCGATGTCAGCTTCGTACGTGAGGATACCTTCTTCCCGAAGGCGATCCGAAGCCCCTCGGAGGAGACGTACACTCCTGGCAGTGACCGCGTCTACGGGCTCCCCCCGAATGGTGCAGAGGTCCGAACTATTCAGAGACGCTTCTCCTCGCTCACACACCATCGCTCCCACGGATTCGCGGTCAGCACGACGAGTGTAGAAAGTGGGCGCAGGACGTCGGTCAATGAAGCCGAAGGTGGAACCGTCTTCCCCCCGCCCGACACCGTAGACGGCCGTTCGACCGTTCCGGTCCTGCTGGTAAACATGCACCAGGAACCCCCGGTATTCCCGATAGGAGGCCTCGCCGGAAGAGTCTCGGCACACTGTGTTTGCGTCGTCGATGGCAGACCGTCCTCAATTCAACGGGCGGCAGTGGGGTAATCGGCCCGGGTCTCAATGAATCTGCCCTCGCCAATCACGACGCGCAAGCCCACTCAGGCAGGCAGATGACGACCGGTAGCGGTTGGCGGGCGACCGGTTCGTTGGGCATAGTACATGAGAAGAAGCTCGAACGACGAACTCAGTACGGAATCAGGTCGCGTATGCATCGTGAGACAGAATCGCCCGAACGAGCTCGTGTATGCCTGGGACTGGGAGCGAACCTGGGGGATCGCGAGAGTAATCTCGCCGAAGCGATGAACCGCCTCCGGCCACAGGTCGAAGTCACTCAGGTCAGCCGCACCTACGAAACAGACCCCGTCGGCTACGCCCAGCAGCCGCGTTTCCTCAATATCGCCTGCCAGGCACTCACCTCACTCTCCCCCGAGGACCTTCTCAAGCACTGCAAACGTGTTGAGCGACAAATGGGAAGAGATGCTGGCTCAGGAATCCGCTATGGTCCACGCCCGATTGACGTCGACATCCTCCTCTATGAGGACAGAATCGTCGATCTCCCGGACCTTCAGATACCTCACCCACTGATCCATGAACGGGCCTTTGTCCTGGTGCCGCTGGCAGACGTCGCTCCCGAGTGGACCCATCCCAGCATGGGGAAGACGGTCTCCGAGCTTGCTGCACACGTGTCCACGCAGGGCGTCCGGCCCTTGGCCCACGGCCTTCTCTCCGGTTACGCTCGGGACGTGCAGGAAGAAACGCCGCATGTGACCGTCGGTCTGGACCGCGTCGGCCTTTCCGATGTCAGCCGCATCATCCGCCTGACCAGCACCGGACGCCCCGAGTACCTCTCCGCATCCATGGATCTCTGGGTTGACCTCGCCCGAGACGCCAAAGGGGCTCACATGTCCCGCTTCAGCACGGCCATCGAGGATGCGATGAACGAGACCTTGCAGCGCACGGCACCGAACATCGAGACGATGACGGCAGATATCGCCCGCCAGTTGGTGACGACACAAGGAGCTATGCGGGGGGAGGTCCGAGTCCGGGCCGAGTTCCCTCTGTCACGTCGGGCTCCCGTCTCCGGCTTGCGTTCGCAGGAGATCTACCAACTCATCGGCATTGCAGCAGCCAGCCGCCAGAGGACCGTTCAACTGGTCGGCGTCGAAGCCGAAGGTATGACAGCGTGCCCTTGTGCACAAGAACTCCTCCGGTCGCGCGCCGAGGACCGATTGCGTGATGAAGGATTCAGTGATGTTCAGATTCAGCAGGTCTTCGAGGCCGTTCCGGTCGCAACTCACAACCAGACGGGCCGCGGCGAACTGCTAATCAGTGCGGCTCCCGACGTGCGCGCCGAAGACCTGGTGCACATTGTCGAGGCCGCCATGAGTTCGGAAACCTACGAGATCCTCAAACGGCCGGACGAGTGCTTCGTGGTGAGCCGTGCCCATCGCAATCCGAAGTTCGTAGAAGATGTTGTCCGCGATATGCTAGGCTACGTGGTTGAGATGTACCCGGAGCTGCCGGATGACACGTTCGTACGAGCGCGGCAGACTAACTTCGAGACAATCCACAAGCACCATGTGTTTGCTGAGCGTTGCGCCTTGCTGGGAGAACTCCGAAACAGCGTTGCCGGGCGCCCTGAATCCGCTCCGGTCGCCAGCCTCAACACCTGGCTGGATCTGCACCTCGGGGAACTCACGCTCTGACCCTCGCCAACCTGACCTCTTGTCTTGAAAATCTGTCCTCGGGCGATACCTTCCGTACCTTTTGCTGCACGTCGACCAGGCCCCCCTCCGGTCGACGGTTCGTGACGTTGCCCTGCGGGTACACTTTGGAGACTGGACAATGGCAAAGAAGCTTGCTGTTATCCCCGAGCTCTGTTCGGGATGCAAGATCTGTGAACTGACGTGCGCGATCTCTCACTTCGGCGTGAACAACCCGAAGAAAAGCGCCATCCGGGTTCTGGTGACCTATCCGCACCCCGTACTCCGCATGCCGATCGTCTGCAGTCAGTGCAAGTCTCCCATGTGTGCAGACGCATGTCCGGTGGGAGCTCTCACCCGGAAGGACGGCGTGGTGAGGCTGAACAAAGACGTCTGTGTATCCTGCCTGAAATGCGTTGAGGCCTGTCCGTTCGGGGCCATGTACGCCCACGAAGACTGCGACAACCCCATCAAGTGCAACATGTGCGGCGGGAAGCCACAGTGCGTGCGGAAGTGCCCGAAGGGGGCCTTGCGCCTGATCCCGGAACACGCATTGGGCGAGTCCAAAAGGATCAGCAATGCCCTCTCCTATGCCCACATGAAAGAGATCGAGTTCATGGAAGAAGGCGAGAAGAAGATCATCCGCTACGCCGAGATCGGCAAGGAAGAGATGTAGGGGCCGGTCGGGACTTCCATGAGTGAGAGACGAGCCCGATACGGGAGCCCCCGCCGCGAGAGAGAGACGCGAAACGAGGATGAACAGCGCACACCGAGCCACCAGGCAGTGGGCAGCGAGGAATAGCGATGACGATCAAGTCCGGGTACTTCAAGAGGCATCTCCATATCGACCTAAGCGCTGATGAGAGTCAGCGGCTTGAGCTTTCGGACGACTTCCTGGAACGCTTTGTCGGAGGCCGCGGCTTCGGCGTCAAGCTGCTCTGGGACCACTTGGAGAAGCATGATTTCAAGGTAGACCCTCTTGGTCCGGAGAACCTCTTGGTCATCTCCCCCGGTCCACTCACCGGAACCTATCTCCCCTCCTCCGGCAAGATTTCGTTTATCTCCATTTCACCGGCCACAGGCATCTACGGCGACTCCTCCATGGGGGGCACGTTCGGTATCGAACTGCGCCAGACCGGCGTCGACGTACTGTCAATCACAGGACGCGCAGACGAGCTGTCATTCATCTTCATTGATGGCGATGACGTCTCAGTCATTCCGTGTCCGCAAGTCAAAGGCAAGACCTGCCTGCAGACCGAAGGCATGATCAAGGAATACCTCGGCACGCACGATGTGGACATGGCTGTCATCGGGATAGCCGGGGAAAATTTGGTCAAGTTCGCCTGTGTGAACGCGGACTGGAGCCGCAACGCAGGCCGCACAGGCATCGGAGCGATCCTGGGCTCTAAGAACATCAAGGCTGTTGTGGTACGCGGCAGTCGCGATCTGCCCGTCGACGATATTCGGGGGCTGGTCAAGGAGTCCGACCGGGCCTACGCTTACCAGCGTGGACACAAGTTCTTCAAGCTCTGGCAGGACCAGGGCCTGATGAATGTCATTGAATACGCCAACAACGCGGGTTTCCTGCCTACCCATAATTTCAAAGATGGCGTCTTCAAGCAGGCCGAGAACATCGACGGCTACACGATGTTGCGCGACTACAAAATCGGCGACAGCGCGTGCTTCGCGTGCGCGATGTGCTGCGGAAACATCTGCCTTGTGAAACAGGGAAAATACACCGGTACGGTCACCGAAGGGCCGGAGTATGAGTCATGCGCTATGCTCGGATCCAACGTCGGGATCGGTAGTTTCGACGCTGTGCTCCAGGCGAACAGCATGTGCGATGAGCTCGGTATCGATACTATTTCAACCGGGAACATCGTCGGAGCCGTCATTGAGGGCTACGAACGAGGAATCCTGACCCTGGATGATCTGGACGGCCAAGCCCTGACCTGGGGCGATGACGACGCCATTCTGGAGCTGGTCCGGAAGATGGCCTGCCGGGAAGGCATTGGAGATATCCTCGCTGATGGAGCAAAACGCATCATCGAGACCTGGCCCAAGATGGTCGAGGTCATCCTGCATGTCAAAGGCCTGGAACAGTCGGCTTACGACAGCCGGCCCGCAGCAACCATGGCGTTAGCCTATGCGACCTCCGACATCGGGGCACACCACACGCGAGCCTGGACGATCGCCAAGGAAATCGAGCTCGGGAAAGACTGGTCAGACGAAGAAAAAGTCGATCTGGTCATCTACCACCAATCGCTCCGGCCACTTTTCGATATGCTGGGCGTCTGCCGGCTGCCGTGGATCGAGCTCGGACTGAACGAAAAGCACTACGAAAAGTTCTACCGCTACGTCACCGGGAACCCGGCAACACTTGACGACATGCTCAAGCTATCCAACGATATCTATGACGCCACACGCCTGATCAACACGCGCCTGGGTATGACCCGCCAAGATGACTCCCTCCCACACAAGGTCGCGAATGCACCGATACAGACTGGCCCCCAAGCCGGCAAGAGCATCGACCAAGGCGAGTTCGACAAGCTGCTCTCGCTCTATTACCAGCGCAGGGGGTGGAGTGCGGAAGGCGTACCCCAGGTACCGGCGAGCTTCGCGTAGAACGCAAGTATTCACCCGGTCCGGAGCTCGCTGAAGAGAAGGCGCAGGCATCCATCCCCACTAGGATAAAGGCAATCGGGGCATGGCAGCCCCTCCCACGTTGGCTGCCCCTGACCTGAATGTGGGAGGAGGTCGCAGGTTCACGGTTCAGTGGTTCACGGTTCCTTGCAGAACATGATCGGGACGGTTTGTCCTCCAAATTGGGTACAATTGCTTGTTCCCAACCGCTGAACGGTGAACCTGTCAACCGTGAACCCCGCCGCGAGACCCTTTTCGCGGCGGCTCAGGCTACATGCCTCCCCACCGTACTTGCCGCAATCCCTCGTACAGCACGATCGAGACGGCGTTCGCCAGATTGTGGCTCCGAGCATGTTCGCCAGGCATGGGAATGGTGAACCTCCGTTCGGAATACGTGGCGTGGAGCGCCGCAGGCAGGCCGCTCGACTCTTGCCCGAAGATCAGGAAATCGCCTTCCCTGAATGCACAGTCGTAGACACTCCGCGTTGCCTTCGTAGTCAGGAGAAACATCCGCTCCGGAGCAGCGTCGGTGAGGAACCTATCCCACGTGTCATGGACATGGAGATCGAGGTATTGCCAGTAGTCCAGGCCGGCCCGACGAATACGTGACTCATCGAGAGAGAAGCCCAACGGGCGGATCAGGTGCAGGGATGCATCGGTGCACACACACAGGCGACCGATCGTGCCGGTGTTCTGGGGAATCTCCGGGGCGAATAGAACAATGTTGAACATGGGGTCGGCGGTTCCACGGTTCACGGGTTCAGTGGTTCAGTGCACGGCTACTCACCGGCCAGTTTCTGCTCCCAGAAATCGAGTTGAGCGTGAACCTGCGTCGGCGCCGTTCCTCCTGTCAGATCACGCCCCGAGACACTTCGTTCTGGCGAAAACAGAGCCAGGCATTCCTCTTCAGCCAGAGGGATTGTCTCCCGCATCTGCTCGACCGTCACTTCATCCAGCTCAAGTTCCCGATCACGACAGTAGGCCACAAAACGCCCTACCTCATGGTGCGCTTCACGGAACGGCAGGCCTTTCCCCACAAGCCACTCCGCCAGGTCTGTTGCCATCAACGCCGGATTCGCCGCTGCTGCCCGTGCGACATCGCCATTGACGGTCGCCGTTGCGATCATTGGTGCGAGGGTCGTCAACACCATCTTCACCGTGTCAACGGCGTCGAACAACCCCTCCTTATCTTCCTGCAGATCTCGGTTGTAACACAACGGCAGTCCCTTCAACGTTGTGAGCAACGCGAAGAGGTGTCCGTACACACGCCCGGTCTTCCCACGAACCAGCTCTGCAACGTCGGGATTCTTCTTCTGAGGCATGAGGCTGGAACCGGTACAGAATGCGTCGTCGAGTTCGATGAAGCCGAACTGCTGAGACATCCACAGCACGATGTCTTCCCCAAGCCGTGAGCAGTGCATGGCAATGATCGATAGGCATGAAAGAAACTCCACCAGAAAGTCTCGGTCTGAGACCGCATCCATGCTGTTCCGCATGACCCCATCAAACTCCAGTTGCTCGGCGACGAACTCTCGGTTCAGTGGCAAGGTTGAGCCAGCCAGGGCTCCCGCCCCTAGAGGAAGGGCGTTGAAACGGGCTCGGCAATCCGAAACCCGTTGCTTATCGCGCTCGAACATCTCGACGTAAGCCAGAAGATGGTGGGCGAACAGCACCGGTTGCGCATGCTGCAGATGGGTCAGTCCCGGGAGGATCACGTCCCGGTTCTCCCCCCCAAGACAAACGAGGGCCTTCTGGAGGTCACTGAGGACGATGGCAAGGTCCGTTGCTTCCTTGCGCAGGTAGAGGCGTTCGTCCGTGGCAATCTGGTCATTCCTGCTCCGCCCGGTGTGAACCCGGGCACCAGTGTCCCCGAGAGCCTCGATCAGCGCCGCTTCAATGTTCATATGGATGTCTTCGAGATCCTCCCGAAGAGGGAATGCACGGTCATCCAGACGCGTCTTGATCTTGCCAAGCTCTTCCACAATGGCATCGGCATCCGCAGGCGGAATGATCTCCGCCTTCGCCAGCATGCGGACGTGCGCCATGCTTCCCTGAATGTCGAAGGGGTACAGACGCTGATCGTAACTCACCGACTCGGTGAACCGGGCAACCTGCCGGTTGGTATCTTTGCTGAATCGTCCACTCCAAAGAGCCATGGGGAATCCTGTCATCAGTTGTCAGCCTGCCAGCCAGGCCGGGTGAACAGCCGGCGTCCCTCTTGGGGAGGACGTCAGCGAAATTCGTTTTCAGTCCAACCTCACCTCGGGGACTCCGCTCCTCTCCCAGTGTGACCTGGGGAGGGCGCGATAGCCCTCGGACCAGTTTCAGCGGCGCGGCCGTCGAGCCCGGGACCGTGGGGAGTGCACAACCCGCACCAACGCCTCCTCGAGAACAACACGTGTCGCCGCTGAAGATGTAACCGTTTTCAGAAACGCGTCACGGAAAACCCGCAGTGCTGCGATGAGCTCACGCCCCGAATACTTCAGAGCTTGCTGTGCCATCATCTGCACGCGAAACGGGTGGAATTCCAGAAACTCCATTCCTTTGTCCTGCCAGGCGCTCTTCTCCTCACCCGGTAACTGCTCAAGAGAGCGCTGTACCTGACGAGCATCACGCAGAGAGCATTCCTGCATGAAAACACGGATCTGCAGCAGTTGCCGGAAGTATTTCGCCGCCTGCCCCAGCAACCCACGCGCCGTCCGCTCAACGTCCTGTCCCTGCCGAACGAGTCGATCCACCGTCCCGAGGACATCATCAAGATCTCGCCCACCGAGAGCATTAGTGAGAGCCCACCCAACTACTTCGCCATCTCCCTGACACACCTCCTGAGCAGCCTCCAGCGTAACCGGCTCCGCAACCCCGCCGCAGTAACAGATCAGTTTCTCAAGCTCGGCGTCAACTCGGGCCGTGTCGGTGCCAACCACATCAACGAGGTAGTCACAGACTTTTGGCGGCAGAGACATTCCCTTCTCCTCTGCCCGCTGCGCAATAAGCTCCTGCATGCGTTTCTGCCAATTTCGATCCCGCAAATTGGGCTTCTCACAGACAACGATCTCTCCGGCCTTCTTGCAGGCACGAGCCAGCGCTTTCCGCTGGTCAACGTCTGGACCGCTGACGACGAGACAGATGTCACTGGGGATACCCTCAGCGATGAGGCTGGAGAGAGCGCGTAGCGCAGTCGCCTCCGCCCCTTTGCTGTCCTTCGTTCCCTCCGCACTGAATTTGCTGAACGCCTGCAGCCACACGGTCTTGACTCCCCCCAGAAAGGAAGGAGAAAGCGCGGAGCGGATGGCTTGGTTCACCGTTTCGGCGGCAGACGTGTCGTCTTGCTCGCGGATGACGTCCAGCGAGAAAGGATCCGCGTCCTCACCAGCCACCTTGCGCACCAAGTCCTGAGCCTTGGTCGCAATAGTCGCTTCGTCCGTGCCCGTAATCAGAAAAACGTTGGTTTGGTCGTCTGCCATAGGCTGGACTGCCTTTCACGTCACATTCGGCTCACGGCCCAGAAGAGAACGAACGCCGCCGCACCGGAAAGAAAGGCCGAAACTCTGTCGAGAACGATCAGCCAGGGGGGGAACGCAAGTAAACTCGCGAAAACGCCTTCACGCAACTGGGTCCGCGCATGGTACGCGCTGGCGAAAAGGAGCAGGAGGTCCTTGCTCAATGCCACAAACGCCAGGGTGGGCAGCGGACCGGAGAGATACAAATAGGTAAAGAGCACCACCTCGAGGATGAAGACGCCGATCTCAAGGAGCGTAAGGCGTGAGAAGTGCTGCAGGAACCGGACTTCCGGCTCGGTCGTCGCCGCCCGTTCTCCCCCCACAATCTCTTCGACTCGGGCAAGCAGATCCTCATCCACGCTTCGAAGATGCAGGTACAGGGGGTTGCCGAACACAGTCACCCGACAGGACCACACGACTACAGCCCAAAGACATATGCAGAGAAACAGCACAGCGGCACACCCAGCTTACTCGGCCCCCACGGAATGAGACTTGAACAGACAGCCGTAAGATAGCACGACATCCCCCCCTCTTAAACACGTCGGGGCCGGTCGCCGGCCCTCAAACGCATGAGAAGTCTGGGCCCCATTGTCTCGCACTCCCGCCCCCTCAGGCTACGGTAGACAGTACCCCCAAAGAAGGAGGCCAATCGCATGACGGGAAAAGTCGTCCTCGAACTCTCACACTCAGCGGGGAACCCACGCAACTCCGAGGGAGCGTTCGCAACGCTCGAAGACGGTTCCTTGGTCTACGCCTACAGCCGGTACCGCGGCGAGAGCTGGAGCGATCACGCCTCTGCAGACATCGCCGCTCGGTACTCCCGTGACGGAGGGGTGACGTGGAATTCCGAAGATCGGATCCTCGTACCGAACGAGGGGGACTGCAATGTCATGAGCGTCTCCCTGCTCCGCCTGCAGGACGGACGGCTCGCCTTGTTCTACCTGCGCAAGAACAATCTGGTCGACTGCCGCCCTCACCTGCGGACGTCCGACGACGACGGCGAGACGTGGAGTGACCCCACCTGCTGTATCCCGGCTCCAGGCTACTTCGTCGTCAATAACGACCGCATCATCCAGCTTGATTCGGGGCGCATCATCATCGTCGCAGGTTACCACCGCTGCAAGGCCCTTCCTCCAAATGAGCGAATGGACACGCGGAGTATCATGCTTGCCTACTTCTCGGACGACGGTGGTGTGTCCTGGCAGGAAGCAACAGACTGGGTCGTGTTGCCTGTCACATGTTCCTCAGGACTCCAGGAACCGGGAGCGGTTCAGTTGCACAACGGGACACTCTACGGATGGGCCCGCACCGGCACAGGGCACCAGTGGGAAACACGCTCCGCGGACAATGGAGATACGTGGGCCCTCTCCCAGGCATCGTCCTTCTCGTCACCATGCGCCCCCCTGAGCATCAAGCGGGACCCGTTCAACGACCTTCTGGTGGCCGTGTGGAACGACCATTCGGGCGCCTGCTGCCCCCCTCCCCTTCCGGACTCAGACGCCTGGCGTCATTCGTGGGGTCGGTGGCCGCTCGTCATGGCCCTGAGCAATGACGATGGCAGAACCTGGCAGGCCCCGGCTCTTCTCGATGACCGCCCCGAACGCGGCTTCTGTTACACGGCCGTCCACTTCACCCCGGACGCAATCCTGCTTGCCTACTGCTGCGGTGGCCCCCGAAACGGGAGTCAGGTACTGCAGGACAGCTGCATCAGACGCATCCAACGAAGCTCCAAGGACTAATAGATGGAACAGATTGACAGACTCCCTGCTTTCTACCTAAGCCACCTAACGGAGAGCATCCTCCCGTTCTGGCTCACGCATGGCACAGACAGGACCTGTGGCGGCTATGTTACGTGCCTTGACGAACAGGGCGCCGTCTACGATTGGGACAAGCTCTGCATGTGGGCTCAGGGGCGCCTCGCATGGACGTTCGGTCGAATGTACAACGAACTCGAACGCCGAGACGAGTGGCTCGAGTTTGCCCGCACCGGCGTCACCTTCATTCGCGAGCACGGCTTTGCCGACGACGGGACAATGTATTATGCCCTGGCTCGTGCCGGACGACCTCTGCAGCCTACACAGGATGTCTACACCGAACTCTCCACCATTCTCGCCTTTGCAGAATTCGCCCGGGCAACTGGAGATGCAGCCCTGGCCGAACAGACCGTCGAGTTGATGGACACGATCTGGAACCGGCTCCAGACTCCCGGGAACGCATTCCAGCCTCTCGCCCCGGATGGGCAGCCCACGCGACTCCATGGGCACAGTATGATCACGCTCAACGTCCTCCAGGAGTTACGCAGATGCTTCCCGGAAGGCGACTGGAATGCCAAAATAGACTCATGCCTTGAGACAATGCTGGGCCGTCACCTGAAACGCGACCGCCAGGTGCTGTTTGAGCTTGTCGATTGGCACACCGGCGATCAGATCCCGGGATGGCAGGGACGCTGGGTGAACCCGGGGCACATGATCGAAGGTGGTACCTTCGTCATCCATGAAGGCCTCCACCGCAAAGACCAAACCCTCATTGACGATGGCATTTCGCTTATCGAGTGGGGCTTCGCATGCGGTTGGGACGATGAGTTCGGGGGAATCTACAACGATATAGACGTCGATGGGGCCCCGATCCCTACCGCCGCTGCGCTGCTTGCCGACAGCAAGATCTGGTGGCAACACGCCGAAGCCCTGTACGGCCTGTTGCTCGCGTATACCGTCAGCGGACGGAGGGAATTCCTTGACAACTACTGGCTGACCCATCATTACACGACCAGCCATTTCATCCCCCGCGAGGGCGGGGAATGGCACTGCAGTCTGGACCGCCGCGGCAACGTGATTTGTGCGGCCAAGGGGACGGCACGCAAGAATGCCTTCCATGTAGCCCGCAACTGCCTCCTCTGTATCCAGCTCCTGGCCGATGCCCCATCCGGCCACAAGTCATAGGTGCGCCCCGTCCGTCACCTGCCGGGCAGCCCCGGCCCTTCGGACCGCGTGCTGGGAGCCCATGACGCGCAGGGGACAACGACGGGCAAGTCGGGAATGGAACGGGAAAATCAGTCTCCGCGGCCCCGCTACGACGGCGCTCAGGGCGGTTGATCCTGTCGTTGCCCGAGGTAAAGTGGCAGTTGGCCTCCGGCCTGCTCCGGTGGGGCCAGGATCTTCACCTCAAAACGCCCTGTGGTGTCCGGACCGGAATGATCAGTCGCCCAGATTCAACCCAGAAGCGGGACGCCTTTCCCGCTCAGACAACGGCCGAGGATGTCCATGGCCCCGGCCCGAGCGATGCCTCAGGGCCGGCCCCCGCCTTCCCGCGAGGAACGGAACTCCGTCTCCTTCTCCTTTCGGTCGCAACCTGCTTTGCAGTGCTGGCCGGCATCCACTATTGGGCCTGGTGCCCGGATGCTGATCTCTCCTTTGATGCCCCCTACCACGTGACCATGGGCGATCTCTTCAACCAGGCAGCAACTGGACGAACGTTCCCCTGGACCCAACTCTCCATCTGGCGAACCCATTTCTGTGACAAAGAGCTCGGCTTCCATGCGTTGCTGTCCGCCATTCGGCGTTGGGGAGCACTATGCGGGTACTCGGACGGCGGCCCGCCTTTCGTTTTCGAAACCGCTGTTCTGGTTAGCCTCTGGACCTTTGTCTTCTGTTGGGTAGCCGTTCGTTCACGTGTCAGGAAGCTCCACCTTTTCCTCCCTTTGGTGCTTCTCTCCTGTCCCTTTTTCACCTACCGCCTGAACCTGGTCCGCCCCCATGTCCTGTCGATCATGCTCATGCTGGCAACCGCCGCGTGCCTCACGTCCCCAATCCCCAAGGGAAAGCGGCGCCTCTTCCTCTACCTCTTGGGAATCGCCTTCGCTTACGGCCACTCCAACCCGCACTTCATTCTCATTCCGGTTGGTTGCTGGACCCTCATCCACCTCAAGAGCCACCGCGGCGAAGCGCTTCTCCCCTGCGTAATAGCGGTGAGCGGAGTCCTGACCGGACTCATCGTGCACCCGCAGTTCCCAAATACGCTCATCATCTGGAAACTCCAGTGCGTCGATGTCGTTCTGCAAGTCTTGACCGGATCCCTGGATCTCAGTTCGCCCGTCGAACTGAGAGCCCCGACCCTGACACATTTCGGCCAAAATGCGGCAATTTTCGTCATGTTGGCCGCAGCCTGTGTGGGCTGGTGGCAGCGGCGCCCTGTATGTCCGGCCAACGCCTCCCTGTTTCTTCTGGTTGGCCTGGTATGTACAGCGGGGTTCTTCTTGTCAAAGCGAATGCTGGAATACGCCGTCCCCTTCACCGTAATCGCTCTCGGTCAACTCCCCCCGTCGTTGCCCGGCCTCACTCCGAACAAACGGCGGGTTGGTCTGGGAATCATCCTCCTGCTGATGGCAGGAGCTCTGCCCTGGCATCGCCACGCGTTTGCCTCAGGAAGAGCCGCTCCACCTCGGAAGTTCGCCACCTGGGCAGCTGACAACCTCGAGCCGGGCACCTACATCTGCAACCTCCTCTGGTCCGACTTCCCCACGCTCTTCTACATTGCACCGGAGTTCCGCTACGCCTATGGGCTCGATCCCATGTTCGCATACGCGGCGATGGGAGATGACTACGTCCTACTCGAGAAATACGCCAAGGGCGACCTGCCGTTCCCATCCCCCGGCGAACTGAAGGTGTTGGTTGGGACGCGCTATGTTTACGTGTCAGTCTATGGGGTGCGTGTTGCTCGGCGGTTGGCCGCTGCCGGCTACGGTCTTGCCTACCAGGGGACCGATGCCTGGCTCTTCGATCTTGACACGCCCCTCATTGACCATGGGGTGCAACCCAACAGCGAGGCCCCCGAAGACGCCGATCTGCCTCCTCCCCAGCCGGGACAGCTGCCCGGAACGGAAACCGGCAAACCGTGATAGACGACCAGAACATCTTCCATGATGCAGATGTGGAGCAAGCCGTTCAGGCCGGTGGCATAGTCCGGACCCGTGACCGCACGCTCTGTCTGCCCTCCGTTTTCGGGTTCTGCAACGGAGTCCGTCAGGCGCTGGAGCTGTTGCAGCAGACGATCGATGCCCACGGTGGGGAACGTGTGTGGCTCCTCGGCGAGATCATCCACAACCAGACGGTGAGCCGTTTTTTCGCGGCTCAGGGCGTGCGCGTTATCCCGGAACACGACATCGACACCGTTCTGGACGTGGCCACTCCCTCCGACATCATTGTCATCCCAGCCTTCGGTGTGCCGCTCCCGCTGCATCGCGCCCTGATCGCCCGTCAGCCAAGCCAAGTCGTTGACGCGACCTGCGGATACATCAAGGCCATCTGGCGGTACGTTGCGGAGCGCGCAGAAGAACGAAAAACGATCCTGATCCACGCCAAAATCGATCACCCTGAGACACGGGCCACGATCTCTCGAGCGCTGACCACGAAGAACGCGGTCGTCCTGATTCCCGACTACGCAGTTGCCCAACAGGTGGCGGACGCCATTCGCCAGGGAAATGCGACAGCAATCCCGGCTCAATTCATCCTCCACCCAGACCACCTCGACCTGTCACGTCTTGCCGTGGTCAATCAGACGACGATGCTGGCAGACGACACGCACGCCATCGCAGACCTCCTGCAGCGGGCCCAGGCTGATGCGGGTGGTCAACTGCACGACCAGATCACGCTCTGTGGTGCTACTCAGACGCGACAGGACGCCGCGCGGGAACTGTGCAGCCGCGGCTGCGATCTGGCTCTCGTGATCGGAGGCTACGAAAGTAGCAACACGAACCAGCTCTTCCGCCTCGCCCAGGCGTTCGGCCCGACCTACTTCATTGATGGTCCTCAAGCCATCGCCCCAAACAGTATCCGCCACTACCTGCCGGAACACCATCGGGAGACTGAAACCGACAACTGGCTCCAACCACGGGCGCGTCGGGTCTGCCTCCTGGCCGGGGCATCGTGTCCCCCGAGCGACATCGGCGGAGTGATTCGAGCGCTGCGACTCCTTACCTGAGCCCAAAACCATCGCGCTGAGAGGCGATGTCAACCCCGAGATGGTAACACGTGACCGAGAGCGACACCGAAGCAACCCGTCAGTTCGCGATTGGGCAACGCTGGCTGAGTGAAACCGAGCCGGAACTCGGCCTTGGAATCGTCCAACGTCTCGGCAACCGGCAAGTGGTGGTCGTGTTCCCAAGCTGCGGCGACATCCGGACCTACGCCGCAAGCTCTGCCCCGCTTCATAGAATACAACTCGCCAGAGGCGATCCGCTCGAAACAGCGCACGGACTGACGACCACGATCAGAGACGTGCGCTGCGATGCCAACGGCTTGCTCACCTACGTCACCGATGACGGCAGGATACCCGAACAGCAGTTGGCCGACCATGTGGCCGTTTCAGGCCCCCTGGATCGCCTCTTACAGGGACGAGTTGACGAGTGTGCCACATTCAGCCTGAGGCTCCGCGCAAGACGTCGCCTCCAACGGCTGCAGATGAGCGATGCACGAGGCTTCGCCGGTGGCAGGATGGCTTTGATCCCGCACCAGTTGTATGTCGCATCAGAAGTCGCCCGTCGCACGGTTCCACGCGTACTTCTGGCTGATGAAGTGGGCCTTGGGAAGACAATAGAGGCCTCTCTGATCGCTCACCGTCTGCTGGTGAGCGGACAGATCTCACGCGTCCTGTTCCTCGTACCCGAGGCCCTCGTTCACCAGTGGTTCGTCGAACTTCTGAGACGATTCAACATCACGCCGGCCATTTACGACCACGAACGCTGCAATGACACGTCACCACCGCAGGAAGAGTCGAATCCCTTCCTGAATGAGCAGATCATCCTCTGCCCCATGGAGCTGCTTGCAGAGCGCTTCGACTACGCTCAACAGGCGGCGGAAGCGGGGTGGGATCTTGTTGTCATTGATGAAGCGCACCATCTCGCCTGGTCACCGGAGGACATCAGTCCTGAGTACATCGTGGCTGAAGGCCTGTCCCGGCGCACGCGGGGCTTGCTCTTGCTCACGGCCACGCCGGAAGAAATCGGGCCGGAGAATCACTTTGCCCGACTGCGCCTGCTTGATCCGGATCGCTACTGGGAGCTCGCCGAGTACCTCAAGGAGTCCGTCCGTTACCAGGCCTTTTGCCCAATCGCCGAACGCTTGGCAGAAGGGATCGAGCTCACGGCTCATGACCAGAGCCTGCTGACCGGGCTCGGAATCTCGATCAACGCTCCTCCTCACGACCAACTGCGGGCCCTTCTCGACCGGTATGGTCCCGGCCGAGCCGTTTTCCGGAACACGCGCAGGAGGATGCGCAACTTCCCCAAACGTCACGCGCATCTTTACCCGCTGTCGCCAGGAGAAAAGGTGACGTGGCTGGCCGATTTTCTGAGGGCCCGGAATCGCGAGAAAGTACTGCTCATCTGTCACACCAAACGGCAAGTCACGCGTGTGGCCGAAGAACTGGCGACGTGCCTCAACGTCAAGACCGCCCTTTTCCACGAGAATCTGACCCTGATCCAACGGGATCGAAACGCAGCCTGGTTCTCCGAACCGGATGGTGCACAGATCCTTCTGGCATCCGAGATCGGTGGCGAAGGCCGCAATTTCCAGTTCGCCCACCACCTCATTCTCTTTGACCTGCCGGACAACCCCGAAGTGCTGGAACAACGCATCGGGCGCCTCGACCGAATCGGGCAGACACATGACATTCACATCCACGTCCCCTTCGAAGAGGGTACGCCTGACGCCGTGCTGGCCCAGTGGTACCACCAAGCGCTGAATGCCTTGGAGGAACCACTCCACGGAGCCCACGCCATATACGAACGCTTTCGGGACCGGCTCCGTTCAGCCGAGACGCTTCTTGGAACGCCGGAGTGGGATGCCTTGGCACGGGAGTCCAAGGCTTCTAAGGAGGCCATGGAGGACCAACTCCGACACGGACAAGATCGCCTGCTCGAGCTGCAATCCTGGGACAGCGATGTCGCCGGCGGCCTCGCAAACACGATCCAGGCTGCAGACCGTGATCGCGATCTGGAACAGGCAGTGCTTGAGCTCTGTGACCACTTCGGAGTCCACGTGGACGACGCGGCCCCACGCACCTACACACTGCACCCGGAGCATCTCTTCACCGACGCATTCCCCGTCCTGACCAGCGACGGCCTGACCGCAACATTCGATCGGGAGAAGGCTCTGGGCCGGGAGGAGATTGAGTTCCTGACCTGGGATCACCCTATGGTGACCGGGGCAATAGAATTGCTCCTGTCCTCCCACGACGGCACCGCTGCCATGGGCTTTTGGCCCACGGACACGCGAAAGATGCTGCTTCTCGAAGTCATCTTTGTTCTTGAGGCAAGCGAAGCCCAAAACGGGCACGCCCACCGCTTCCTCCCTGCAACCCCCATCCGGGTTGCCGTGGACCACGATGGTCGGGACGTGACCGGCGAGCTTGTCGGTGCGGGTTTCGAGGAGCAACTCAAGGAAGGAAGGAAGCACCCCGTTCTCAATCGCCGCGAAGCCACACGTGAACTCGTCCCAATTATGCTCGATGCGGCGGAGAAGATCGCTCAGCGCATCAGTGCCCCAGCCCTGACCGAGGCCCTCGAGCGGTTGCACACCGAAACGGACACTGAAGTGGAGCGCCTCGAAGCGCTGCGGCGCATCAATGGCCATGTCCCAAGGGCAGAAACAGATGAGTGGCGGGAACGAGCTGTAGAGATCGCGACCACCATCGAGAAAGCGCAGCTCCGCCTGGATGCCGTACGCCTCATCTGGTGCGGTCCGGAAGGCTGAACAGCCCTGCTCCCACATGCCGCCTCAAGAACCGGAGAACACGTTCCACCACCAGCGTCCTCCTGGAAACACTGACGTCGAGGCCGGCGACGAATCAACTGTGGGGCACGGGGCGGGACGTTCCGCCCTCGACGTTCGATGTTCCCGGGAGCTTCCTCCCCCTTCACCACCGACCTCGCGAGACCTCCGAACATGCTTGTATTTGGCGAGGCCCTATGACACATTTACCAATCTCCAGGATCGCGCCCGGATCCCGAATCCGCTGGAGTGGGCTAACGGCACCAAGGACTTCATGAACGACGGAATCAACAGGCTGTTGAACAGCCATGAGATAGCCAGACTCGGACGCTTGGCTTTGGGGTCGCGTTTCACGGTCGAAGGTACTCTCGCCGGCGCACACCGAAGTCCGCTCAAGGGCTTCAGTGTCGAGTTTGCCGATTACCGACAGTATGTCCCAGGCGACGACCTTCGACACTTGGACTGGCGCGTCTACGGCAAAAACGAACGCCTCTACATCCGACAGTATGAAGAGGAGTGCAACCTGCGGGTCTACCTTCTGGTCGACGCCTCCAAGTCAATGCAGTACTCCCACGACCGGATGAGCAAGTATCGCTACGCGTCGAAACTCGCGGGAGCGCTCGCCTATGTTACGGCCCACCAGCAGGACAGCGTCGGTCTGACCGTGTTCGACTCGGAGATCCGCTTCCAGACCCCGGCTCGATCAGGCATGGAGCACCTCCGTATCCTCGCCAACCAGCTCACTGACCACACGCCGGAGTCGGATACTGACGTCGCACTTACACTCCACCGGTTGGCCGAGAAGGTCCGCCGGCGAGCACTGGTGATCATACTCAGTGATCTGTTCGATGACCTGGATCGCGTGCGGAATGCGCTCGCCCACTTCCGACGGCGAAAGCACGATGTTATCGTCTACCACGTGTTGGACCGAGCAGAGATCGAGTTCCCGTTTCGGGATATCGGCAACTTTGAGGATCTTGAGACGAGCCAGCACATGATCACCAATCCGCGGGAAATCCGTAGTGCCTACCAAGAGGCGTTCGCGGAGTTCCTGTACTCAACCCAGCGCGTCTGTGCAGGGCTGGATATTGATTACGCACTGGCCACGACGGATGTCCCGGTGGGGACATTCATACGCCAACACCTTTCACGCAGGGCCCGGCGCGGACGCTGACGGCGACGGACTCAGCCCCGGATCTCCGCCGGACACACCGGTTCAGCGGAGCGACACGTTCTCCGCTCCGAATGCGGCAAACACACGTTGACAGGGATTTGCCGGTATGCCTCTGTTCCTATGGTCTTTGCTGGCGGGCGCGGCGGCTTCCATCCCTGTCGCGCTGCATCTGCTGCATCGACGGAAACCCAAGCCGGTCCCATTCAGCTCCCTTCGCTTCCTTCACGAGGCCATCGCCAAAACCCGCCGATCACGGCACCTCACCAACGTCTTCACCCTCCTGATGCGGGTGCTGATTATGGTTCTGCTCGTCTTTGCGTTCAAGCAGGACAAGGTGCGATTCTCCTGGATCCCCGAGGGCAAACGAACCGTCGTCATCGTCTTGGACGCCAGTGCCAGTATGCGCTACCAGGATGGTGAAGACACCTGTTTCGCCCGAGCATCCGAGTGGGCCCTGAATCTCATTCGCTCACTCGACGAAGAGGATCAGGTTGCGGTCCTCATGCCCGGGTTGCCTGAGCCCCGCCTGATCTTTCCCCCAATCTCCGACCACGAGACGGTCAACCGAGCTATCCAGCAAGCCCAGCCCGGCTACGGCGCGGCGGATCTGGTCGAACTGCTCAACGATATGATAGGTCGGCTCAGCGAGGAAGATGGGACGGCTGCTCTGGAGTTCCACGTGTTCAGTGATTTCCAAAAAGCTGGCTGGAATGACGCGGAAGCAGAGGGCCTCAACGAGCAACTGACCGATCAGGAGATTCTCCTTTTCCTCAACCACGTCCAGCCCACGGTAACAGCCAACGCCGGACTGTCCAAAGCGTTCTTCTATCCCCCGGCGATTCTTGGGGACGGTGACTTCCAGGCCAAAGCCCATGTCCGCAGCTCTGCTGACTACAGCGGGGGAAACACACTCCGCCTGATCGTCCAGAGCAATGAACAGAAAAAAAAGCCGTTCCGCCTACTTCCGGATCAGACTGTGACCGAGATCATCGGCGGCGTTGCCGAAGGAGAAGCCCAGTATGTTTTGGGCCAGCTGGAGCTCGACGATGATGCGTTCCCCGTTGACAATGTGTTCCGCTTCTGTCTGCCCCGTCTGCCCGGCATCCCTGTTCTGCTCGTGGACGGGAGTGGGCGTAACAATGCGGGCTTCCGCGATACGCCATTCCTGAAGCACGCAATCCAACCCAAAGGAAAGGCCCGAACGCTTTTCCTCCCCAGAACCGTTGACTGGACCACCTTCAAAGCAGGCCCGCTGGACGATTCACGCGTTCTCTTCCTCTGCAATCCACCAGCCTGGGATGAGGCGGCCCTGGAAAAGCTCAAGACGTTTGTGCGAGACGGTGGCACGGTCGTGCTCATGCCCGGCCAACGCGAGGAGTTGGAAGCCTCCATCGAACAGCTTCCCCCTCTCAAAGGTCTGCAGGTCCGCAAGGAAGTGTTGCCGCAGGAGAAGCCGATGGCGATCGTTCCCTCTGAGAGGCCTGCTGAACTGGAGAGGAAGCTCCTCGGCATCATGCCTCCGCCCTCAGCACTGGTCATCCGCCGCCGGCTGATCTTCACCAGCGTCCCCGCGAGCGCAAGCATGGTCTTTCAGTATCACGATGGCGGGGCGTTCATCCTGAGCGTTCCCTTTGGTCAAGGCACATTCTGGATCACCTCAGTCGGGGCCAACCGGGATTGGTCAGAGTGGCCACTGACGCCGTTCTTTGTGATCATTCAGCAGGAGCTGATCAAAAGCTCGGCCAGTCGGAACATGATTGCTCTGTCCGCCGAAGTCGGAGGAATGCTGGCCCTTGACTGGGCAGAAGACGCCACCGAGCTGGATTTCCGCCTCCGAACCCCTTCGGGCGATGAGAAGACGTTGAGTTTGAGTCGCCCGTCCCGCACCAAGCCGGTGGTCGTCCGGGGATTCGATGAACCGGGCTTCTGTCATATTCAGCGCAATGGCAAGGAGCGAGTGATCGCGGTCAACCTTCCCGAGACCGAGAGTGGGCTGACCTACGCCTCTCCGGACGAGCTCGGCCTCCCCTTGCGGACAGCTCGCCTTTACCAGGCAGATTCGTGGCACGAACACCAGCAGAATCTGGTAAACCTCCACCACGGTCGCCCACTGTGGCCCTTCCTGCTCTGCTGTGCCTTTGTGTTGGCCATTTCGGAGGAGTTCTTCGCGAATATCCGGAGTCGCACCTCCGGCCTCCCCGATACGCTGCGGCAGTTCTTGCGACGGGGAGGACGTGCCGCATGATGCCACCTGCCTCCATCCTAATTCGCCCGGTTATCCCTCTGTCGATCCTCATCCCGGTGCTGCTGGCCACCGGCACCATGGTTTGGTACACATACCGGCACTGCGCTCTGTCGTCGCGACAGCGCCTCACGCTGTGGCTGTCCCGGATGTCAGCGATCACATTGATCGCCTGGCTCCTGCTTCAAGCCGAGCGTAGGAACGTGCACTACCAGGTCGAAGCCCCCGTCCTCGCCGTGGCTCTGGATGTGTCCGCAAGCATGCAGGACTCACCCCGAGGCGTGTCACCAACGCGGAGTAGACGGGCTCTCAGCTTCGTCGGTGACCGCCGCATCGCCAAGCTCTGCAAGCGCTACCGCGTCTTCAAGTACGAAGTAGGGGCGGAAACTGAAGAGCGAACGCAGTCGGCGGCGGAAGCCATCGCCTTCAATGCGCCAAGAAGCCACATCACGTCTGGCATCAACCAAATCTGCGAGCGCCTCCACGCAGAGAACCTTGCGGGCGTCCTCCTCTTGAGCGATGGCCTTGATCACTCGGGCGCCTCCCTGGCCCCCGAGGCTCTGGCCGTCCCTATCTTCGCCCCCGAGTTGGAGGAACCGACCCCGCCAAAGCAGTCAGCAGAAGCAGACATCTGGGTTGCAGAAGTATCCTACCCCCGAATGATGGTCGTCAACTGGAAAGCCTCTGTCGATGTTCTTATCCGGCGTGACGGAACCGGGGCGACCTCCCTCCCCATACACTTCCGCCAGGGAGCCAGGGCGCTGCGCACCAGCACGGTTCAGTTCGAGGACGAAGAGCAGTTCAAACAGGTGTCGTTCAGTGTGGAACCGCTGGAAGTGGGGCAGATTCTGTACCAGATTGAGATCACGCCAAAGACCGACGGGGACCGGGAGAACAACACCCGCGATTTCCTGATAGAAGTGTCAGATCCGAAAAACCGGGTCCTTTACCTGGAAGGCCCTCCACGTTGGGAGTTCAAGTTCCTGAAGCGGGCGCTGCTGTCGGAGAAAAACTACCAGCTCTCAGCCTTCGTCCGAGGAGGAGACGGAAATTTCATCAGCTTTGACGAGGCATCCGGCTTCTCCGGGGGAGAGCCGCCGACCTTCACCCCCGAGGAACTGCGTTCCTATAAGGTCGTGATCCTGGGAGATCTCCCGGGGAACGCGCTCAAGGAAGAGCAGTGGCGTAGCATCCGGGATTTTGTCGACAAAGGCGGGGGCCTTCTGTTCATCGGGGCCGCGAATGCCTACGGCCACGGGGGGCTTCAGGGGGCACCCTACATCGACGAATTGCTGCCGGCCCAGTCCGGTCCGACCGCCAAGATGAACGAAGGCAAATTCTCGGTTGATCTGACCGCGACCGGACGTGCTCATCCAGCTCTCAGCGGACTTCCGCATGAAACACGACTTCCTCCCGTGCTCACGTTCTGGACCCCCGTGAAACCAAGCACATTCAGCTCAGCGCTCATCTCAACCGCTGATGGTTCGCCCATCCTCCTCGGGCGACGATACGGGCAGGGCCGAGTAGCCATGGTCCTGAGTGATTCCCTCTGGCGCTGGCAGCTGGGAGGAATGGACGGGACCACCGAGAAGAGCCTCTACAACCGCTTCGTGACACAGCTCATCTACTGGCTGGCCCCCAGCGCAAAGGAGGTGGAGAAGACTGCCTTCCTGCAGTTGGTGACCGAGAAGAGCGAGTTTGAGACACGCGAGCGCGTCACCATCGGGGCCGTGTATGACGGCAATGGAGAAAGCCCCAACGAGTCTCTCTCCTGCCGGGTCACCACACCTGACCAACGCCGACTCGTCTTCCCAATGGTCCGAACGAATCTCGGGGCTGAAGTAGGCATCCGGAAGCGCGTCGATGGCTTCAAATGTGTGTTCACTCCTCAGACACCGGGGAAGTACCAGGTAACCGTCGCGACCCCGGACGGCACCCAGGAAGAAAGCCTCATACTGTTGGTCGCTGAACCGGAGCATGAGAAAACCGGAGCCCCTCTGAATCGCGATTTTCTCCAGAACCTGGCCGGGAATACCGGTGGAAGACTGGTCCAATGGAAGGACCGCTACAAAATGTTCAAACACATCCAGTACCGCCCGAAGGAAGTTGAGATCGTCGAAGAATACCCGATCTGGAATAAGTACATCTGGCTGGCAATTCTCATAGGGTTGTTCACTGCCGAGTGGTGGTGGCGACGTAAGCTTGATTTGGTTTGACCGATGATATGGTTTTGGTTGGGAATTTGTACCTTTGGGGCAATCTGCGGTGAATTGCTCAGCGCACGCGTGGGGGGAGACATCCCGCTCGTCGCGATAACGACCTTCTATTTCGTCGTCCTGCTCGGATGGCGGCGCCCCCTCTTTTGCGGGCTTGGGGCTGCCGTCCTTCTGGACCTGTTCCTGATGCGATCCGTACCTATCACGGTCCTCTTGGTCCCGATGGCCGCAGTTCTAGCCCTGTTCTGGCGACGGCATGGAGACTGCAAGACACCGGGAGTTCAGGCGCTGCCCGGGGCCATATTGGGTGGGGCGACAGGAACGGCGGTGGTTCTCTGCCTCATCGTGCCATTCGAGTCCTTTACCTGGGCATTCGTGCTGCATTGTGCCTGGGTATGGGGGAGCACACTCCTCCTCGGAGTGATCTCTGCCCCGCTGTGGATTGCTGCCCTGGACCATTCGGCAGCCCGGCTGGAACTGCCATGTTTCCGCGACATCCAAGAACACCTGGATCCCAGCCGTCACAACTGATGAACGACCTGATGCCAACTCCAACGAGAGCAACTGCCTGCCTCTCACAGACCACCAACATGATGCCGCCACCCTGAAGCATGAGTGATCCCGACCCCAAACACTCGATCAATCCCCGTCTCCAACTGGTGGGGCTTGCCTTCGTTGCTGCTCTCTCCCTCCTCATTGCGCTGCTGTGGCGAGTCCAGGTCCGCCATGGTGCCGACCACATACAAACCATCAAACGCCAGAGCATACGACGTATACGCCTCAGCCCGGTGCGCGGACGGATCTTCGACCGAAACGGCGTGGTGGTGGTCGACAATGCGCCAGCTTACGACGTGGTCCTGCATGTGTCTGAGATGCGTCGGCCCGGGCACAGATCACACACGGAAAACTACATCCTTGAGCGGATAGAGACGTTGGCATCCGTCCTCCAGCGCCCCTCACCAGTGACGCCGCGGAAACTCGCCATTCACCTTACCCACCGCCCCGCGCTGCCACTCCCGATTTTCACCAGGCTGACCCCCGCGGAGCTGGCCAAGGCGTCGGAGCTTATCCCCCCCGTTCCAGGCATGGAAATCGTCCCAGGAATCTGCCGCCATTATCCCTTCCCCGGCGTTTGCACCCACGTTCTGGGATTGACCGGGCGAACGAAGCCGCCTGACCGCCTTGAGCAGACGCGCTCGTCATTCCCCGTTCTTGAGTTGCGCGGTCGAACTGGACTGGAACGGCAGTATGACACGGAACTCAGCGGAAACGGAGGAATGAAGATCGTGCGAGTGAATATGCTCGGCTTTGCCCATGAGGTCTTGGGACGCCCTCTCCCTCCTCAGGACGGCAAAGACTTGATTCTCTCTCTGGATATCACCTGCCAGCAGGCGGCCGCCCAGGTCATGCATGCCCACCGCGGCGCGCTGGTTGCAATGAATGTGCACACGGGCGCCATCCTCGCCCTTGCGTCTTCCCCAACCTATGATCTCGCCACACTCAGCGCTGCCCGATACGCAAAACTGGGGGTGGACAACGTCAACCGCCCGCTTATGAACCGAGCGTTGAGCGCGGGCTACACGCCCGGCTCAGTCATTAAGCCACTCATCGCCCTGGCTGCCCTTCAGACCGACGCGATCAATCCACGCGAGCTCATCACCTGCAACGGGGCATACCTGATCGGCAAGAAGAAGATCCACTGCTGGCACCGAGCAGGACACGGTCCACTCGATCTCGTGCATGCAATCGCCTTCTCCTGCAACCCGTACTTCATACACGCGGGAATGGAGGTCGGCATCGACAGCTTGTCCCCCCTCCTCAAAGCCGCCGGCATCGGCAACAGTCCGGATATTGATCTCCCCGGAGCAGGCGCAGGATTGCTTCCTTCACGGGGCTTCGCCGTCGAAAAGTGGAGACGAAACTGGATCGCTATCGATACCGCCTACGCTTCTATCGGACAAGGCGCGATCGCCGTGAGCCCCCTGCAAGTCGCGATCTACACGGCCGCGATTGCCAACGGAGGAAACGTCCTACGGCCGTATCTTGTCCAGTCGGTTCGCACGAGCGAAGGGGCGATCTGCAAGAATGCCGCCCCTGTCGTCCAACACCGGCTTCCCGTCGATCAAGAGCATCTGCGCCTCGTCCGCGAAGGCATGTACCAGGCGGTGAACGCCGCCAACGGAACGGCCAAGGCGGCCCGGACACGGGTCATCTCGCTTGCCGGGAAGACAGGCACGGCTGAAGTTGGCTCCGGGGCGAATCGGCACAAGCACACCTGGTTCATCGGTTTCGCCCCGGCGGAGAAGCCGGAGTTCGCCGTGGCGCTCCTCATTGAACGGGGAGCATCAGGTGGAAGAACGGCCGCCCCGGTTGCAGGCCGTTTTCTCACCGAGTGGCTGGGGAACGACTCCCTCGCCACAGGGGTGACTGCCCCTTGAAACGCATAGCCCTGCTTCTATTGTAGCCAACCTAACGCGAGTTCCCGAATCAGGAAAGTGCCCGGGCATGGTACAGAGGCAATCCACAACGCACGGTTGGTGCCTGCTCCTGCCGGTGGTTTGTTTCCTCAACAGCGCCTTTCCCACACATGCAGCTCCCCGCGTGACCTGGCACCACTCACGATCCCCCTACCGCGCGGAACTCCAGGTTCAGACGAAGCCCAACCATCGGAAAGCTGGAATCGCCGTCTCCGTACCAGTGTGTGGGACCGGGAAACCGGATGGCAGCGACTTTTTCGCCTACGACGAACGCGGCACGCAGCTGTCAGTGCTGCCCCTCGGACAATCCGTCCACAACTCCGCTATCGCCCTCGTAGCCCCCCCACCTGTCGGCAAACGCGTATTCGTCTATTTCGGCTCAGGTATCAATGCCCCCCAGCACAAGGGTAAGTTCCTCGCCAGCCTGACCCTCGATATACGCACACTGCCCAAAGGCCCCAATGGCAACCTCAAGCAGATCCAGGCACTCCTGCCCAACTCGAAACGGATCGCCCGAGTGTTCACCAACACTGTTCAACTGGCCTGCAATCCCGCCGACGCCAGTGACGCATGTATCCTCATCTTCGAAGGATACCTGAATGTCCCCATAGTCGGTCACCAAACCCTGATGCTCGTGAGCGATGATGCCGGATACGTCTTCGTGAACGACGCCCTTCTGCTTGCTCGGGATGGCAGGCACTGGGCCAGGGACGCCGTGCGGGGGGAGTGCCGGAAAGCCGTCCCCCTGAAAGCGGGAGCAAACGCGTTCAAGTGTGTAGTTGTCGACTTCGGAGGGACGTTGATGGCCGTTGTGGCCCGCTGGATCTCCGGAAAGAACAAGCATGTCCTGAAACCAGGGGACTTTGTCCAGCCCGGGAAGACGAAGCTCACGCTGGTGGACTCACGCCATCAGGACCAGACCACCCCACTGTTCTGGTATCGACACCTCTCCTACGCCAGCTATCTGAACACTCACTACACCGAGGTCGAGTTAGGGACGTACACCAAAGAGAAGGCGACATGGAACTTTGAGGACGGAGACCAACTCCAGGGGGGGGCAGTCCGGAAGATCTTCGTGGGCCTGGGTAACTGCAAGCTCCAGGTGTCCCAGGGACGTGCCAAGGCCGCCGGCGTGGTCACCTTCCCCGAAACACCGCCAAAGCAGGTTCGCCTCGCAGACACCAAGGCCTTCATGAGCTATTCCGCCTCAATGCTCTCCCAGAACATCAAGGGTCTTTCCTGCCGTACCCTCCTCGGATGCATCGACTTTCTCCAGCACCGGGAACTGAACGAGGACGTGATCCCCTTCTGTGAAGCCGCACTCGACGGGAAGCTCGCTGCGAAAACTCGCCGCAAGGTCTTGGAAGTAATGGCTCGGTCGGCGGCCAAGAACTTCCCGGGGAAAGCCGGCAAAGCATACGAACTGCTTCTCCGTGAGGACCTGAGCAAGAGTGACTGGGAGAAAAGGGCCCAGGAGTATGCCGAATTCATCGTTTTCAGACAACGCGATTTCGAGCGTGCAGAGAAGCTCCTGAGACACATGCAGAGAGAACTTCCCGGCAGTTCGAAGACCCCGGTTGTTCTGCAACTCGACCTTGCCCTCCAGCAAGGCAGGGAAGAACAAGCCAAACAGTACATGGAAGACCTTCTCTCCGGCCGTGAACTGGGCAAGCAGGCACGCTATGCCGCCGTCAAGTCGAATGCGCTCCGTCAGCGCGTTGCCGACTTGGTGAAGGGCGGTTTCGTTGTCGATGCCCGGGCGAAGCTCAGCGAGTGGCAGGCGCTCGCGCCAAACGACCGTTTGAACGGGAGCTTGAGCCTGGCGCGCGCCCGGATGTGGCGACGCCTCGGGTGGCTCGATGGGGCTTTGGGCGAACTCGATGGCGCCATCCTGCTGGATCCACTCCTGCCAAATCTGCCGGACGTGGAACTGGAACGGGCCCGCATCTGCCAGGAAGCGGGGGACAACCGCAAAGCCAACGAGATTCTTCTGCGTATCGTTAAGGAATTCCCAAACCACCCGGCCGCCAAGTCGGCCAAGGAGTTGGTGCGATGACCAAGAGCGTGCCGTTACTCTACGTGTTCCAGGTCATCCTCGGGGGAGCGATGGTCACGTCACAGGCCTTGCTCGCTGGCGGAAACGTGCGCATTGGCAGCTACCTGTATGCCAATCCGGAGAACCCGGAACGCTTCAAGGGCTCCCTCGTCGTCTCGTTCAACCGGGGAGAAGAGGGCCGAATGGTCATCGCCTATGGACACCGCTACCGCAAGATCCGGAAAAGCCGCCAGGGAACATCGGAGAAAGACCGTCAGATCTTCAAACCCTACCTTGGGAAGAACGTTGACCACGGTGAGAAAGTGATTTTCTGGCACCTCCCGGCGGACAAGTATGACCTGGTTGTGGTGCAGCCGAAGTCGATGACGCTTCACGAAGGCGTCGCCCTCCTGAAAGGCAGTCACCCTGATAAGGCTCCAGCCTCGTATTTTGAGGAAATCAAGGAGAGCCTCGGCCCACGCAAGGACCGGATCGGAGGCTGGGAAGGGTTCTTCGACGGCAAGCAGTTCGAGCGCTTCGAAAGTGATGGCATCAAAGCTTGTGTCCTGCTTCAACAGATGCGCTTGGGCAAGGCGTTCGCCGAGAGTGGCGATGTCCTCAAAGGCAGCGTCCACAGTATCGACATCTGCTGGGTCGAACGCGGAAAGCGCGAGGGATCGGGATGGCAGGTTGTCACACGTCAACAGTTCTACCGGGACGAACTCCCGAACAAGGTATACTTCAAGCACCAGTTCACCCCGGAACTGCAAGGAATCCGCGTCGGCACCAGAAAGAAAGTGGTCGGCCCGATTACACTCCCTGACACCCCATAGCAGAGCCAGCAAGCCCGTCACGGGCAGGCTTCATACAAGGGCAGCGGCGAATGGCGAAACTCGAAATCCTCGAAGGTCCGGATTCCGGGCGCAAGTTTCAGATCGACGGCGGCAGACTCATTATCGGGCGGGGGCCGGAGTGTGACATCCGTCTTTCCCAGGGGAGCATCTCTCGGAACCATGCGGCCATCGATCTGGTCGATGGGACGTGGTTCATCGAGGATCTGGGGAGCCAAAACGGCGTCTTCATTGAGGGCGACAAGGTCAAGCGAGCCGAGCTCAATCATCAGACCAAGCTGCAGCTCGGCACCATTATGACCCTGTTCGATGCGGATTTCGGAGACCAGGATATCTCTATTACCGGGGGAGATTCCGAGCCGGATGTTGACGAGTTTGAGGTCTCCATCGGCACGGCAACCCAGGTCGGCGACGCCGGCCAAATGGATGTTGGGATGATCGAGAATATCCAGCAGATGGCGGACGTCTACGCCTCTATTGAGAGCGAATTTGGGCGCATGATCGTCGGGCAACGGGCCGTGCTGGAGGAACTTCTGATCGCGATCGCGGCGGGCGGACACTGCCTCATGATCGGACTCCCCGGTCTCGCCAAAACCCTGATGGTGAGCACGCTGTCCAATATTCTCCGTCTTCAGTTTAAGCGTATTCAGTTCACGCCCGATCTGATGCCATCTGACATCATCGGTACGGATGTTCTCGAAATCAACGAGACCACCAATCAGAAGACGTTCCGCTTCATCAAAGGACCTATTTTCGCCAACCTCCTCCTCGCTGACGAGATCAACCGTACCCCCCCAAAGACACAGGCAGCGTTGCTTGAGGCGATGCAGGAGCGCCAGGTTACCGTCGCCAACCATGTATTCCCCCTGCCCCCGCCGTTCTTTGTGCTTGCCACTCAGAACCCACTGGAACAGGAGGGCACCTACCCCCTCCCCGAAGCACAGTTGGATCGCTTCATGTTCAACATCATGGTGGACTATCCTACCGAAGATGAGGAAGAGCAGATCGTCGAGGCCACGACCATCAAGCAGAGCGTTGACCTGAAACAGGTGCTGTCCGCCCAGGACCTGATCGGCATTCAGAACTATGTGCGCGAGTTGCCCGTCAGCCGGCACGTGCTGAAATACGCCACGCGACTTGTCCGAAGCACGCGCCCGAAATGCGAAAGCGCCCCGCAGTTCATCCAGGACAACGTATTCTGCGGTGCAGGCCCGCGAGCGGCGCAGTTCCTGGTCTTGGGAGCCAAGGCCCGTTCGGTGCTGCATGGACGCTTGAATGTCAGCTGCGAAGACGTCAAGGCCCTCGCCCTTCCGGTACTGCGACACCGCATTTTCACCAACTTCACGGCGGACTCCGAAGGCATCGGGCCAGATGACCTGGTTCAGCAGCTCCTGGTGGCTGTTCCCGAGCCGGATCCGAGCGACTACTAATCGAGCACGACAGTCGACAAGCCCTGGAGTTATCTGATGAGACCACGCCTCGTTTCCATACTCATTCTGTTCGCGCTCTGCACGCAGGCAGACGAACCGCAGGCATACATCGCCCCCAAACTCCGACACGCCAATTATGTGCTCCTCGATGTGGCTCCCCAAGCTCCCCTCGCCATGGAGGTCGCCTGTATAGCCCATGGCTACCGCCCCTACCAGGATGATCTGGAGGCCAGACTTCTTACACCGGACGGACGGGCCACACTCAAACTCAGTGTCGCTCCCGGGCAACAGGGACGGATTTCTACAACCAGCACGTGGGATGGCCTCTGCGCACTTGAGCTGAACTCCGGCTGGAATCTGGCCCGTGTGGAGTCGGCAAACAAGGTTCCTCGAGCTTACCGATCCCGGGTCCGAGCTCCCCTGGAAACGGTCGGCGAATGGGGGCCGCTCTATTTCCACGTGCCAAAAGGGACGACCTACTTCAATGTCTGGGTCCGGGCCAGCGTCAAAGGGGAAGGGCTTCACATCGCGTTGCGCGACCCGCAGGGAAAGACCGTCCGCGAGGAGGACGGTGATTTCGACAAGCGGACCAAACTGCAGACGAAGTTGGATGCCGCAAGTGACGGTGCCACCTGGTCGATCACTGTATCACGGCCCACGAGCCCGAACATGTACGTGGACGATGTCAGTTTGGAGCTCGGCCGACATCTGCCGCCATTCCTCGCCCCAACGCCCCAATGGGCTACCCGTTTCTCCCGAGATTGGCGGTATGAGCCGGGTAAAGTGAGAACCAGCACACGTCTCCCCTCCCGAGAGGCGACATGTCCGCTCTTCAAGGGAATCCGTTCGGCAGAACTGGACACAGCCTATGAGCGCACCACGGGCAGCCAGTGGCACACGTCACTGCCCTTCACCTACGTCCTTGACTACGGAGCCCAACATGTCGCCAACCCGGAGTACATCGACAAAGTGGCAAGCGCTCCTCCTGCCCTCCTGCATCTTGGAAAGGACGTTCCGTTCAACCATGGCTGGGGGCCAGTCAGAGCGCTGGGTGGTGAGAATCAGGCTTACGGCAAAGGCGATGACATCGCGCGGCTTTCCGCGGCTGAAGTGCAGAAACGCATCACGGCCCTTCAGGTGCTGGGGAAACAACTCCACGCAACGGGGGTCCGCTGGATCACCCCGTACGTGTGTGCCATGACACTCAACGGAGATCCCGAACGACGAAGTGGCTTCTGGGGCTTTTATGACCACTGGAAGGAGTATGAAAGGCTCGGCCTGTCGTCCAAGCCGAACGCCGATCCATTCCAGTGGCTACAGCTCACAAAGGAGGGAGAGCCACGCATCTATTACGGCTACAAATACCCTGAGGAGTTCTATCCGCCGTTCAAGGAGAACCACCGCTTCGCCGCCTGTTGGCGAGCCGACGGATGGAAGACATGGCTCGCGGACGTGATTCGCTTCGTTGCACGCTGCGACTTCGATGGGGTCTTTGTCGACAACGGAACGTCACAACGCTGCGAGTGCCCCCGTTGCCTGGCGGCATTCCGGAACTTCGTCTCCGAACGCTATGCCCCCGCGGAGACGAAACGCCTCTTCGGCCACTCCTCCAAAACACTCAGCTTCCCGGGCAAAGATGCCTCCCTCCTGAAAGCAGAGATCCAGCGCTTCTGGTGCCGGACACTGGCGGAGCAGATGGCATCCCTGAAACGAATCGGGAGTGACGCGCTCGGGAGAGAGTTCATCATCTTCCCGAACGGTGGCCGCCCGGCCTTCATCCAGCGCGGGCTCGCAGAGACCGATTTCGTGATGTTCGAGAAGTCCCACGGTGAGTACGGAACGCACCCCGGCACCGTGCTGGTTCCCGTGGTGGATGGGATCAGTGCACGAGCCTGCAACGACAACATCTTCGAGTACAAGTTCGTCCAGTCATTGCACAGCCGTGTCCGCCCCATCATCTTGTCCCGCCCGGGCTATCCGCAACGCCAGCCGTGGTTCGTCCTGAATCACAATGCCGCTCGCTTGGGCATCGCAGAGTGCGGCGCCTTCAGCGGAGGCGGAGGCTTCCTCCTCCGCCCGCGTTTCGACCTTTACGATGACGCCCTGAATGAGGGACGACGATTCTTCGAGGGGCATCCGGAGCTCTTTGCCGGTCTGGACTCCCACGCAACGGTGGCTGTGCTCGCCTGGCCGGAGCAGAGCTGGCTCGGTAACCCTATTCACATGGGAGAGGTCCGCAAGCTTACCCGGACCCTCGCCGACCACCACATTCTCTTCGACCTGGTCCCCGAAACAAGATCCACCACCACCATCCTCAGACGCTACCAGACCGTACTTGTCCCGCGTGTGCACAGCGTCTCCCCCCGTATGCTGGGTGCGCTGGAAGACTATGCCCGATCGGGAGGCCGAATCGTTGTGGTGGGGGAATTTGCAGGCCTGGACGAGCACCTGGAAACGCGCGATCTGGCACAGACCGCATGGGCCGGACCACTTGCTGCTTCGGTGAACAGACCATCCCCTCTGGGGAACGGGATGGTAGCCCGGTGCGGGGATGCACAGGAAGCCGCGGAAACACTGGCCAAAACGCATGCTGTCTTGGGGCAGGCGCCGGATCGCGATGGTACTGATCTCAAGTCCATCCGGATCAGCGCCTACCGCTCCTTCCCCACGGCGACCACCGACCGATTGGTCATCCACGTGGTGAACTACAACGTCCGCCTTGGGGTCGCAGAGCAGACAGTCACACCGGTAAAGGGGCTGAGGCTCGCTCTGAGAGTCGGTCAGGGAACCAGCGTATTGGCTGCCCATTCGCTCTGCCCGGAGAAGGATGCCATCGTCCAACTGTCCCCCACTGTCACCGACGGCTTGGTGTCCCTTGAGCTTCCTCCCCTGAACGTCTACCGGCTCGTCGAGCTTCGCCTCAATTCCCCGAACCAACCATGAGCAGCTCGCACAGCATCTGAAACTCACCGATCGTCGGGCGTTCCTCACGACGCCGACGCAGGCTCTTGTCGATGAGTTCAGAGAATGCTTTGCTCAGATCTCCGCGCAACGTCCTGACCGGCGCGGGATCCTCCGACAGATGCATCTGCAGCACACCGGCGGCAGATGCCCCGCCGAAGAGCTGCTGCCCCGTAGCCATGCTGTAAAGTGTGGCCCCGAGGGAGTAGAGGTCGGCACGGATGTCGACATCGTCATTCAGAATCTGCTCAGGCGACATGTAGGCAGGCGTCCCGTGAAACTCCTCATTCAAGTTGAGGGTCTCTTCCTTGGGGTTCTTGGTCAGTCCAAAGTCGAGAAGCTTAATCACGTCCCCCGGGCAAAGCATGATGTTGGATGGCTTGACATCACGATGAATCAGATCGTGACGATCGAGACAGGCCAGAGCCTCACTGATCTCATGGCCGACAAACAGCAGCTCCGGCTCCGAGACCGGCTCAACCGAGTTGGCTCGGTCCAATGCCGTCACACCTTCCAGGTATTCCATAACAAGGAAGAAAAAGCGCTCGATGTGGCCAAAGTCGAAGAGTTTCACGATGTTTGGGTGGTCCAGACGGGAGTGCTCATAGGCTTCCCGAAGGAAGTATGACATGGCCCGCTCTCTGCTCGTGAGCTTCGGGATCTCAATGACCTTCAGCGCAACCCACGGGTTCTCCTGCTGCGGCCGCAGATCCCGAGCTCGAAACACCCGGCTGTAGCCCCCTTCCCCAAGTTGCCGATCGATCTGGTAGCGACCATAGAAGATGCTCCCGGGGCCAAACGTGGCCTCTGCTCCATCGTAGCTCCGACGGCGTAGCGCCACCGTGATCTTAGCCAGCAGTTCGGACCCCTTGACCGGCTTGACCAGATAGTCATCAGCGCCGAATGACAACCCATCCAGGATGTCACTCTCCTCGTCTTCAGCGGACACAATGATGATGGGCACATTCCAGCTCAATGCCGACTGGCGCAAGGCCTCAGTCGTCGCGCGGCCATCCATCCCCGGCATGTTGTTGTCCAGGATGACACAGCGTGCCGGGGTGAAGGCAAATTCAGCCAGCACCCCGCTTCCGTCGTCGCAGGTCCGCACGTCGAACCTCGTCCCCAGGATACGCTCATACATTTTGAGCGCCAGGGGATCGTCATCGGCCACGATGATCGAAGCTCTGTCTGTCCCGATGTCAGCCATATCGTCCTTGAGTTGAGTTCCTGCCACAGTCGGTATGATAGGGCACCTTGCGTTCTACTGCAAGAGAACGCACCCCGTCTGCCCATCACCCGAATGTGTCGCGGATATCCGACCATTTGACACAACGCTTATGCAGCAACCGACTGGGCAGGTAACGCTCGCGTTGGGCCTGCACGGCGTCAGTGTCGAAATCGCTTTTACGCCGGTAGAGGTTGACCTGATCAAGCAACTGTTCCAGCAGGGCGAGTCGGGCACCACGGTGCGCCGGAGAGTCCCAGAGATTCTCCATTTCGTAAGGGTCCGTCTCGTGGTCATAGAGCTCGCCGCCCTGCTCATGGGAATAATAGACAAGACGATGCCGCGGTGTCCGGATGGCGTTGACACGCCGCTGGGGGGCGGGGAAGTCCCATTCACAGATCGCCTGTGGCTTGCCATCCCCGCGCCCCTCGGCTTCGGGCACAACCGAACGCCCATCGACCCCAGCCGGACACGGCACGGAAGCCAGATCACACAGCGTGGGGAACAGATCCACCGACTCGATAATCCCATCCCGTGTGACCCCCTGCGGGCTCCCGGGATAGGTAAGCAGGAACGGTATACGGTGGATTGACTCGTAAATCCCCATGTTCTTGTCGCAGATGCCGTGGTCACCGGCAAAATCACCATGGTCGGCCGTGTAGACGACAATGGTGTTGTCCAGCTCACCATGCTCCTTCAGCCAGTCCAGAACGCGCCCGATCTCCATGTCAATCACCGTCACCAGCGCGAAGTGGTAGGCAATCGCCTTCTTCAGATCCGCCAGAGAAAAACCACGCATGCGATTGGCCGCCGCCCGCATGATGAATTCCGGGCGACCTGCCCATCTGTTCTCCCACCAATCCACCGCATCCGGTCCCAGCTCGATCGTTTCAGGATCATACATGTCGGCATGTTCGGCCGCGGGAGTCCAGTGAGGGTGAGGACGCTCGAACGTCATGTGGACCAGAAACGGGCGGGCCTGATCTCGATTCTCGAGAAAAGACAGCGTTTCCTCCCCCGTCCAGTGCTCATTGGTGTGCTCGTACGGGAGCTGCGCCACAGCACACTTCTTGCGCACCGCTTCACTGTCCCGCGGTAACGTCCCATCTTCGTACGCGTCGGCAACTCCGTTCTCGATCAGATACTGGAAATAGTGGTTCGTTGTGGGATCCGCCCGGTCAGAATCACAGAGATCGCAGTACCTGAGGTGCTCATACCCCTCATTGTCCCACGCCCTGATCATATGGGCCTTGCCAATGAGGGCTGTCTGGTACCCATGGCGGCGGAACACGGCTGCCAGCGTATCGGAGTTGCGTTCCTCAAACTCGAAGTTGTTGTTCCCGAGGAAGCCGTGGGTATGAGGGTATTGCGCGGTCGCAAAGGAGATCCGGGAGGGAGCACAGATGGGGTTGTTGCAGTAGGCTGAAGTAAACCGAACACCTTGAGCGGCAAGGCCGTCCAGAGCCGGTGTCCGCACGGTGGTGTGTCCGGCACACCCCATACTGAGGGAGTTGTGCTGATCCGTCATCAGGAACAGGACATTTGGCCTCTTAGTCATGCGTCTTCTCCCCATCCTTCGGTGTTTCCGCTCCGTTCTCGATGCTCTGAGTCGGTGTAACTTCCTTGGCATTGGCCTGCGAGTCAGCACCGGGAGTCTCGTTCACGGCCCCGCCCGGCGCTTCTAAGAACGCGGCATCAATCCGGCGCAGCACCCGGAAGCCGAGAACGTTGCCCTTTGAGAGTGGGGGAAGTCGACACCGATTGGCACTCCGACAGGTGGACGCCGGCTCGTGCCAGTTGCCGCCCCGCAGCATTCGCCAGTCCCGCCGAGACGGATCCAGTGCCGGTCCGCCGGGGTACGCCTTGAAGAGATCCTGGCACCACTCCCACACGTTCCCATGCATGTCATAGAGTCCATAGGCGTTGGGCCTGCGCCGCCCCACTTCACGTGTCTCGCGGTCGTTGTTCCCGGCATAATCGGCGAATGCCCCAAGGCCCTTCATCTGACTGCCAAAGTGATAGGCCGTCGTCGTGCCTGCGCGACAGGCATACTCCCACTCGATCTCGGTCGGCAACCGATACGTCCCAACATCCACGCCTTCCTTCTCGCAGAGAGCGATCACGAAGCGTTGGCAGTCGTACCAATCGACCTCTTCCACCGGTCTGTTGTCACCATCGAAACGCGATGGATTTGTCGGCATCACCGACATCCACTGCGCCTGAGTCACCTCGTGAGTGCCCAGGTAGAACGGTCGGGAGACCGAGGCCACATGCTGCTTCTCGCCTTCCCAACGCCCGCGTTCGGTCTCCGGACTCCCCATGGAGAACGTCCCGGCTGGAATCAGCCGAAAACGCATGGCGATCCCGTTCTCGATCTCGATCGGGAGGCGGTGCTGTCGCGAGGTCATCACCTGAGTCTCCCGAGCCGCTGCACTCCCATCGGCAAGCCCTCTCAACAAGGACAGACGGGCCTCCGAGTATTCAGCAACCCCGGCAACGGGGGACGCTCCTCCCCAGACCAGTGGCGCAGGATCACCAAATGGCAAAATGACCTTCCGAGGCGGCTTTGCGGGACTGCGTCGCGCAAGCCACGGCCTGACCACAAAGTGCTCCACACAGGCAAGCAACAGGGCGAGCTCGATGAGCCAAACCAGCAGTCTCGCCCGAGACGGCTTCCGTTTGGTCTTGGCTCCCCCTTCCGTCGGAGGACGCTCTTCCTCTCTTACCAACGGCTCGGATGGACGCTCTGCGGCGGGTTCGTGTGCATCAGAAGGGCGAAGGCGGTCTTTCTCGTTCATCGACTATCTGCCCGCCTCTCTGATGACAGCCACAACGCTCAAGCCTGAGCGCTAGTCAGCGCCGAGCGTAGACTTCCCGACATCCCCAGCCAAGAAATAACACGTTCGGTAGGCTCCCGCCGATCAGCGGGGGAAGAACCCCATTTTTCCCCAACAGGAGGAAGAACTGGTCCGCAACGTAATAGAGCACCATGATGCCAACGGCAGTGGCGAATCCCTTTAGAGCACCGGTCCGTTCAGGGGTTACCGACAGCCCTATCCCCAACAATGCAGCGATCAAGCACGATGTAGGGAAGCTGAGTCGATACCAAAGCATGGTCAAGGACGCATTCCGAGTCGCGACAGGCAAAGCTCGGTTGACCCTGAGAACGCGCAAAAGCTCCCGCACGGAAAGCTCCTCGGCCGGACGCATACTGCTGAGAATGTCAGCAGGCCGCTCGTCAAGCCCATCGATACTGTGCGTCTCAAAATGGACTTCCGGCCCCTCTACCAGAGCCCCCTCACTGTCGAAACGCGTTACACTGCCATCCGAGAAAACCCAGTTCCCATCGCCAAAACTCGCCTTGGCCGCACGCAACTCCCATTTGGACCGTCCATCCGGATGGGATTGCTTGATCAGTACCCCGAGCTTGTCACCATCGCGAGAAAAGGCCTGGAAATACCAGTCACGATGGGCCACATGGTTGTGGTAGGCCAACTTGGCTCTCCCTCGTTCCCGAAGCTTGGCATCCGTGGTCGTTTCCTCGAGAAGCTCTTCCGCTCGAACGCTGCATTTCGTGGCCCAACGTTCGTTGAGCAAAAAAGCCAGCCCGGAGAAAAGGATGGCGATGCCCCAGACGGGCAAGCACCAACGCATCACCGAGACCCCGGCCGCCCGCAAAGCCGTCACCTCGTTGTGACGCCCCATCATGCTGACCATGAAGCACGATGAGAGCAATAGCGACATCGGCAGTACGTTGACGAGATTGACCGGTTGGCGGAGCAGGAAGTAGGTCACTACCGTGGCGAGCGAGGCCCGTACCTCAAGGAAGTCACGCAAAACGTCGAATACATCAGAAATCAGGAAAAGAGCCGCGAAACCACCCACACAGCAACACAACGGGATGATGAACTGGCACGCAACGTACCGGATAAGCGTTCCTGATGTCCGGCGGGACACCGAAGGCGGAGGGACAGCATCCGGGGAAGGTGGTGAAGCAGCCGAACTGTCTCCCATAGGGGCGGTCACTTCCGTCTCTTCTTGCTTGACACCACCCGAGTCTTCACCACGTATGTCCCGCTGAGCAAATCCTGGAAGGCCCGCCCTGATGGGGTGATGTACATCGCGAAAGGTGTAAGGAACCAAAACAATATGATGCCGAGCGAGAAAAGGAAGCCCCGGCCGAGAAAGACCGTCTCTTCATCGCTGAGCAGCAACAGTCCCCACACGCGATGCCCTATCGTCTGTGATTGGAATGCCACCGTCCAGGCAAAGTACATAACCAGGCCAATGTAAAAGACAATGAAACCAAGGTAGAACCCAACGTCCGGATCGAGTCCGGCATTGACAAAAAACGCCATCATGAAGTACACGCATAGCGCAAACACGAAGACCATCACAATATCCGAGATACCGGATGCTAGGCGTTGCGGGATGCCCGCCAGTTCGTAGTCCTGGACCTTGGCTCGGGTCAGCCCGGAACGACTCTCCTGTTTGTTCGCCCTCAGCGCAGCTCGGGACCTTATTTTGGCCAGCACAGACGGGGCGTGTTCCTCCTCGTCGGTCTGCTGCTGGGCGATGATATCCCGCAGAAAAGAGACGTCTTTGGCCTTCTCCCAGCGCGGAAGAAGCGTACTGCGAATCTCACAGTACGCGGTGATCCGGCCGTTCTCGGCCCAGCGCATCAGGCAATCCTGATCGACCGGCCCAAATTCTTCACCATCGAAAGCTTTCAGGATGTATCTGCGTTCTGCTGTGGGCATGGCTCTGAAGCCCTTCTCACAATGCACGTTTGCACGGCAGTGGGTTGCAACACTCTTAAGTGATGGATAACATACTCTCGAAACCGCCAAAGAAAACGGACGGAAGAGGCTTGCATTCTTCTGTTCTGCGCGAATTGTACCAGCCAACGATGATGGGGAATGCGTCCCCGCCGTTGAGATCGGCAGGAACGGAGTCGGAGTTGGTCCGCCCGTCCACGAAACGCCGTCTAGACTCCGCGAAACGTACACCGGGTCACAGACTGGCCGGTGTCCAGCTTACCCCCCTTGGGGAACGGCCGCGGAAGAGGAGAACGAAGATCATGCTAGAATATCCTCCGGAACTCGCATACAGCCCAGCCCATACCTGGGCACGCGTTGATGAGGCTCAAGGGACAGCCGAAATGGGCGTAACCGAGCCGCTGTCCGAAAGGCTGGACGAAATCCACAGCATCGACATGCCGAGAGAAGGAGATGAGATTGAGATGGATGAGATGTGCATCCATCTTCACCTCAACACCAATATCATTCACCTCCGAGCCCCGATGTCCGGGCGCGTTGTGGAAATTAATCGCGATGTGCTGGATAATCCCAATCTCCTTCACGTTTCCCCATACAAGCACTGGATCATGCGCATGGAATGTGACGAGTTGGAGGAACTCGACATGATGATGAGCGCCGCCCAGTACAGCAGACACGTCGACGCATGATCCGCGCGTGTCTTCGGCGCCGGCCGAAACCGTCTGTGCCGGATGTTGCCGGGGTCCAGCCCCTTGGCATCGCATATGAACCTGGATAGACTGTGAACCCCGTTTCCGCACGATTAGCGCGAGCATTAGACGGCATCGCCTACTGCCTCCTGGCGACTACTCTCATCGTCTTCCTCCCCTACGTCGGACGCACCCCTCTAGGCGAACTCGGGCACCTGCACATCTTGCCCGTTCTCGGCCTCTGCGCCGCAACCCTCCGCCTCCCCTCTCCCTCAAGCAGCGAGGAGGCGACGACTCACCTGCTCTGGCGCCTCAAAGCATCGGCAGTGACCGTCCTCGGCCTCACGCCTTTTGTTTCCTGGTGGCTGCGGACTTTGGACTCCCCTTACTTCCTGGTCGCCGGAACAGCAGGACTCTTCGCGGCTAACTGGTACCTTTTCGAGCTTGCCTCCTTCATCAGAGCTGTCCTCCACAAGTGCGGGAACGAACGAATCCTCTTCGAGGCAAAGCTGGCCCGTGTTCTGACCTTCTACTGCGTCTTCATACCGACGCTGGGTGTCAACCTCACGTTTGTTGGTGCCCTCATCCTCGTCCGTGGAACCGTGTTGTCCGACCTGGAGCGGACCTGGGAGTACCTCCCGTATCCGGTCCGATTCCTCATGTTGCTCGCCGTTCTCAACCTTCTCTTCCTGGTCTGGCGAGTCCATAGTGTTGTTCTGAACCATGTCGTCAACAATCCCACAGACCAAGGAGCTTCGCAACGTGACAGTGAGCCCCGCCCCCAACACGAAGTTGATCGTCCCGCTTGACGTGGACACCCTTGATGACGCCCGCGAAATCGTTGCGAGGATAGGGCCCTCGGTGGAATGGTACAAGGTCGGCAAACAGCTGTTCACCCGGTTCGGTCCAGAAAGCGTCCGTTTTCTGAAGGACCTGGGAAAGAACGTATTCCTTGACCTCAAGTTCCACGACATCCCCAACACCGTCGGACAGGCCGTTCGCTCGGCCGCGGCTCTCGGAGCCAACATGACGAACGTACACGCATCCGGCGGTCCGGCAATGCTGACAGCGGCAGCCGAAGCCGTAGCCGACAATGACATGATCCTCATCGCGGTGACCGTGCTGACCAGTCTGAATGCCGAGGACCTCAAAGCTGTTGGCGTACCGTCACAGCCGGAGCAGCAGGTGGTGAGACTGGCTCGCCTCACGGAGCAGTCCGGGCTGGCCGGGGTGGTCTGTTCGGCTCTCGAGATCACCCCCGTCCGTCAGGCGTGCGGCGATGACTTTGTCCTCGTTGTCCCCGGGATCCGTCCAGCCGGTGCCAGTCACGGTGACCAGCGCCGCGTCATGACGCCAACCCAGGCCGCCGCTGCCGGAGCCAGCTACGTGGTTGTGGGACGTCCGATCACGCAGTCTGAAGATCCCCAGGCCGCCGCAGCCGCCGTGCTCGCCGAACTCGCCGCCAACTGAGCATTCCGGCTCGGCCGGGGCAAGTCCTTCCGGAAGTGAACGAAGGAAGCATCATGACCAGTCAAAACGGTGCTCTGGGCATTCTGACCGAGTCGAACGTTGACGTCCCGATGCGGGACGGGGTCATCCTGCGGGCGAACCTCTGGCTCCCGGACGCGCCGGGAGAATTCCCCGGAATCGTTATCCGGACCCCATACGGCAAGGCCAGTGCCGGCTACGAACGCGTCGTCCGAGCCGGCTATGCCGTCCTCTGTCAAGATACCAGAGGACGATACGACTCCGATGGGGAATTCACCGTCTTCACGACGCGCACAACGGACCCCGAGGACGGATATGACACCGTCGAGTGGATGGCCGACCAGCCATGGTGCAACGGCCGGATCGGGACGATGGGGGCCTCCTATGTCGGCTGGACGCAATGGATGACAGCGCGCACACGGCCACCGCACCTGGTGGCCACGTGCGCTCGATCAATCCCCCTTGAACTGACCAACGTCGACTGGTGGGGAGCGTTCCGGCCCGGTCGCCGCCTGCAGTGGTGGCTCACGACCATGGCACCTGACCTGCGGCGCCGAGCGGGATGGCCCCCCCCACACACACCCGCCGAAGCCCGGGAGATCTGGAACGAGATCGAGCAAGGCCGCTGGATACACATGCTGCCCTACGTCGACATCGCCCAGTACTTGCCCCCTCCCCTCGACAGTCACGTGCGCGACTGGCTGCTGCACCCAGCACGGCGTGCATGGCGATTCGACGAGGCTCACGCTGAGATTGACGTGCCGAACCTCGACTTCACGGGCTGGTACGATCACTGCAGCTCGATCGGGCACCTGCCAGGCATGCAACAGAATGCCCGAACAGAAACAGCCCGGAAGCAGACGAAGGTGGTCATCGGGCCCTGGTCACACGCAACCATGGGAAAACGGGAGTGCCTGGGAATCGACTTCGGTCCAGAAGCGGCACTCGACACCCGTGATCTGGAAATCCGCTGGTTCGACTACTGGCTCAAAGGAGTCCAGAACGGAACCGATCAGGAGCCGCCCGTCCGCTACTTTGTGATGGGCACGGGCAAGTGGAAGACGGCGGCTTCCTGGCCCCCGCCCGGCCTCACTCCTCACACGCTCTACCTGCACGCGGACACGACAGAAGAAGAAGCCCTGGCCGACGCACTCCCAGGCAAAGCATCCACCCGATCTTACTCCTATGATCCGAAAGACCCCTTGCCGACCCTTTGGAGCCGCAGCTTGATGGCAGGGGCATCCGAGCGGAACCGCCTGGACTACCGGCAGGATGTGCTTCGCTACCGTACCGAGCCGCTTGAAGCTGACCTCGAGATCGCCGGCAGCCCTGAACTTGTTCTGTACGCATCTTCGAGTGCCGTTGACACTGACTTCTTCGTCTGGCTCAGCGACGAATCGCCCGATGGAAAGGCCATCGAGATCTGCTACGGCATGGTCCGAGCCCGACACCGGAATGGGTACGACCAGGAGGATTTCCTGACTCCCGGAGAAACCACAGAGTTCCGGATCATCCTGGGCCCCACGGCATGCTGTTTCCGGAGCGGACACCGCCTCCGCATCGATATCAGCAGCAGTGATTTCCCCAACTTTGACCGGAACCACAACACGGGCAAGAACGACCTGATTGACTGCGACTTCCGCGTGGCCCATCAGCGGCTCCATCATGGTCCGGACGCGCCGAGCAGACTTGTGCTCGGAATCGCCTGAGTTCTCCCTGGCCCTGCCTCAGGGCGAGATGCTCAGACGGACAGCCTCCGGACAGATCGGTCAAGCTGATCCCCCAGGCCGATCTGAATTACACCCCTTAAGGCGGACGCCTTGCCCCCGTCCTGACCCACACCTAAATTCCCATGACAAGCCACATGGCATCTCAGCTGTGACCATCAGAACCACTGACCAGTTAACTTCGAAGGAGTCGCCCATGAATGCATCACGTCGCGCACTGAAGCTCTTCCTCTGCGTATGCGCCCTGTTGGCTGTCGCACTGATTTCCGGAGACGCGTGGGCCCGAGAAAGAGGGGGGAAAAAGAGGGAAGAAAAGGCCAAATCCGAGGCCCCCAAAGGCAAGAAGAAGCCGCGGGTTCGTGAGGCGGATATCGACTCCATACGCAAACGCTACAAGAAGATCGCCGGCCTCCATGATGACGTCGTTGAGCTGCGGGACGAAGTCGCCGAGCTCCTGAGGGAAACGGACGAGCGCAAGATGCGCCGCAACAAGCGGAAGCTCGAGCAACTGGAAGGAAAGATCGGGTCGACACGGAGCAAGCTTCAACGCGAAGTGGACAAAGCGCTGAAGCCCCACGAGAAGAAACTCAAAGAGCTCAAAGCCGAAGAGGCGAAACTCAACGCGCGGATCGAGAAAATCGAGGCTCAAGGCAAGAAGGCAACACGGCTGAGCCACGAAGTCGCCGGCCTGTGGGGAGGGCTGTCCAGAACGGAAAGGACAGTGAATGCGCTCAACGCCATGAACGTCTTTCCGGGCGACGAGTAAGACGATACGTCACCATCACGGGCGTGAGAACGACACGGCGCTCAGAACGCACGCATGCTCAGCGGGCTGAAGGGGATAGTCCCGGACGGTGAGGGAACGTGCGCGTGCTTCGACTATCTCATAGCCTGTCTCCGCGATCAACACGTACTGTCCCACAAGTCGTTCTGGAGCCTCGAGTGGGCGTCTCAGGTGCAGCGTCCGCTCGGTCGCTCGTTCGACGTCCAGGGCGATCTCGGCCTCCGCCGTGGTAAGCTCCAGCCCGTGACACACCAGACGCGTCCCCCCAAGCATATAGGCCCGGATGGGAACGCCTGCGGAATCCACGGCGACGTATGCGAATGCTGCGTCAGTCCGGAGTGGTCCTATCGTGTGCATCCCGAGCTCTCCCCGGCTCACCAACCAGTCTGTTCGCCCAGCTGACTCTACCCGGATCCCAACCGTCCCATCAGCACTCTCCTCACTGCTCGCGGACAGGACCGGAGACTCGCCAACATACGGGGCCATGACCGCCACGAAGTTGCTGCGTAGATTCCCCGCTGCACGGCTTCGATTACAGAACAGCTGCTGAATGGCAGGGGCGTTCAGCTCGCTGCCTCGATCGCTGCGCCAGCCCGGCGCGTCAGCGACCGCGATCCGGTCGCAGTCGTTGAGTACCAAGAGGTCGAACTTACGTTCGCTGTCGTGCCAGGTCGCCCGGACCGTTCCCTCAGGTACACACCCCCGGAACTCCTTCAGCCACTTGTGGGTGTCGGTGCTTCCCACGAGCTCTCCCCCCACAAAGCCGTCCATCGTCCCGTTGCACTGGAAGCCATACTGGTGCCGTTTTCCTCCGTTGACCCGGAAGACATCCACCGCGTAGCAACTCCCCCCGCCAAGCTGGATCAACGCGACTGTTCGGCGGTAGAGATCGCACTGGCTGTACACGGCCTCGCCTCGGGCCCGGATAATCTCAATACCGTCTTCTGCACCAAACAGCTCAAGCACGGAACGACGTCCTTTGCGTCCCTGATCGGCGCCATCCACAGTGACCAGATTGTGGGCCAGGGTACTCCGGGTCCATGCATTGCGGGGATCGTCCCAGATGTAACCACGGTCAGAAGCCATTTCTTCACCGAAGGCGTAGAAGACCAGTCCCAGCGTGTCGTAGTGACGGTGTCCGTGAGCAGCGTAGGCGTTGAGGTACAATGCCGTCCCTTTTTCGGGCTCTCCCCCTCGCAGTACGCCGACATGCCAGGCAGGGAACCACTCCGTCTGCAACGGCAGGTCCATCACTCCCTCACACGCCAAAGCCGGTTCCCGGTGCCAAAGAGCATATTCGCCGCCGCGCTGCGCAAGCGTGCCGCCCTGGAGAGACTCAAGCAACGGTGCATATCGGGAGCCGTAATGATAGGTGAGAATCTCCGCGTAACGAGCGGAAACGCCCCCGCGGTAGTGTGTGTCCCCAATGACAGGATACCGGCGCCCCGGCGCCAGCATGCGAACCATACTTTCGAGCGCAAGGCGATACCGCGACACACGTTGGAAGGGATTGAAGTCAGCAAACCGGTCGCCTACCGACGGCGTGTAGCCCGGTGGATCAGTGTACCCACGGAGAAGAACAGGTATGTCAGCCATCAGGGAGAGGTGCATCCCTGAGTACGAAGGAGACTCCCGACAGAACCCATCGGTATGGAAGCAATCCTCAAGCAGTCGTTCGAACCCCTCGAGAGCACGACGCACGCTCTCCGGGCGCTGGAAGAGGATCCCGACTGCCGCGCTGAGGGCACGGTTCGGTCCGGCTTTGTTGTGGATATTAGCCCAGTTCTCACGGTCCTTGCATCCCGCCAGAATCAAGTCCTCCCGAACCCGGCCTTCCTCCTCCTTTGAGAACAGCCTCGTCCCATCCGCCAGCATCGCGTCCCGGGTCAAGTCATAAGCCACGGTCGCTTTGAGCAGGTAAGATCCCTCGCCGCTTCCTGTCCCCAGGCGACCCGCACCCCAGAACCCGTTGCACAGCCGTGCGTGATCCTTGTATTGGTGCAAACCAAATGGACTGCGAATAACCTCTTTGGCAAATTTGCCGGACCGAGGATGACGCCCAAGCTCTGCCGCCGCTTCTCCGGGGGGACAGTCTGCAAATGGTCCATTGTAAGCGTGGTAGAGCCAATCAGGATAAACCTGAGAAAAGCGGTCGAGGATCCACACCACCCGTTCAGCGTAAGCCGACTCACCAGTCAACGCGTAGAGCTTCGCCAATGGCATCAGCATGGACACGGCCCATGTCGCTTTCCGGGTTCGGATGACTCCGCTCCAGCTCGAACTGACCGGCCACGACGCCCACCGAAACGCATGCTTACCTGTCGTATCCTCAGGGTGTGCCCGTTCAGCTGCCGTTTGGTAGAAAGTGAATGTCTGTCCCATCCTGGGGCAGACAAGCCGCCCGGTCTCGGGGAAAGCCTCATTGGGATAGACTGTTTCGCAGTACTTGCACACCAACTGTTCCGGTGTCCGGACGTTCCACCGATAGAGATTGCACTCTCCCATCGATGACTGCTTCCCGACACAGACCGGACAGTTGTTGCCATAGGTTGTCCACGGAGTCAGTTCCGGGAACATCGAATCCACGAATGCGCGGTCCTGCTCCATGACGTAGGCAACCTGCCGTTCCCAGGACCGCAGGACGGCTTTCGCCCACCCATGCCGGGCGAGGTTCTCCCGTGCCCGAACGATGTCCGCCTCTTTATACAAGGTGCATGGCCCGGCCACGGTGCCCCCTCCTCCCGAGATACCGGCCAAAACAAGAGCGGCGACCATCACTCGTCTCCGGCTGTTGACCATCTGTGCATGCCTCACGTCATCATCCTCTGTACTGCCGTAACCCCACCAACTCAGACCAGAGGCGGGCCGTATCTTTGACGTACTATCCGTTACATCCGGGTAAGAGCAACGTCTCGTTCGGTGGACAAGCGACATCCGGTCATCGGTTGTACGTTAGGACCGGATGACGTTCTCTGACTGCAGCGCGACCTCCAGCGGGTTATGGATAGCCCCCAATTTCGGACGCCCACACAAGCACCGCCTGGAGATTCTCAAGGAGAAGACACATGGCAGCTCCTGCACACATGACCTCCCGGCAGCGCATTGATGCGGTCTTCGCAGGGCAACCAACAGACCGCGTGCCCGTCTGTCACATCGGTCTCTGCTCTGAGTCAGCATCACACGTCCTGGGACGAGAGGCGTACGTGGGGGGAGGAATCCAGCAGTGGCGGGAAGTGAAGTCGCTTTGGGAAGGCCCTGACTCCCACGCGGAGTTCGTCGAACGTTCATACCAGGACGCCGTTGCCGTCTCAATGGCCCTCGGCAATGACTTCATTCGCCCAACCTACTGGCGCTGCAACCGCAAGCCGCACCGGAAAATCAACGGCAATACCTATATCCTCGGCGATGGCCCGGAAGAGTCCTGGCAAGTCCTTACTTATGATCCGCTAACCGAACAGGCTGCCATCACCCCATACAAGCCGCGCCCGACTGACGACCTGACCCTGGCCGGCATCGAAGAGGGAATACGCCGCCAGGAGGAACGTCTGCCGGACCACAGCCCAACCCGAGTGGCAGACGAGTTCGCGCGCCGCGCGATGGCCGAGCACGGAAACGAGTATGCCATCCGGGTTGGAGGGGTCGGGCTCGGAATTCCCCACAACCAGACATGGATGGAGGCACTGGCTCTCCGGCCCGAGCTGGTGGAACGACACACGACCGTCTCCGCCGCGTACTCCGCTCGGAACGTCCAAGTTCTCGTTGCAGAAGGTTTCCACTACCTGTTCGGGGGCTACGACTTTGCCTCAAATACAGGCCCGATGTTCTCCCCTGCCCTGTTCAACCGCCTTATGGTTCCCGGGCTGCGGCAAATCACTGACGCCTGTGATCAGGCAGGAGCAAAGCACCTGTTTGCCAGCGATGGACACCTCTGGCCCGTGGCCCAGGGGCTCTTCGGAGTTGCCGGGATCCATGGGTACTACGAGATCGATGCCTCGGCGGGCATGGACCTTCGCCGCCTGCGGGATGCATTCCCGGATCTCGTCCTTCTCGGCAACATCCAGTCCCAGACGGTCCACCTTGGAACGCGTGAAGACGTCATCAACGAAACACGCTCCTGCATGGAAGCGGCCCTGGATCTGGGCCGTATCATCGTGGGCGTATCCAATTACCTTGTTCCCGGAACGCCACCTGGGAATATCGAAGCTATGTTGACCACTATTGAAGACATGCGGGGTTGAGTGGATGACCCCACCCCCCTTCAAGCAGGACGGACACGGAGGCAATGATGAACAGCTACCGGAGCTGGACCGACACGATCGCCCGCAAACCAGGTTGCCGAATCCCGCGCTACGATAAATACACCCCCGACCTGCTCAGACGCGTTCTGGAGCGCACCGGTTGCGCCAACGGCGGGGAGCTCGCAGCATACTTCGACACCGACCCCGGCGCACACATCACCATTCCACGTCCCGCAGACCTCCCCAAGATCGACTACTCGAGATACTACGAGGGACGCGAGATAGCCGAAGGCGCTACGTTCAGTGATGTCGGCACCTGCCGCCAACCCGCCGGATTCTATCATTTCACCGGATTCGTTCATCCCCTCATTCATGCCTCCTCCCTGCAGGACATCGAGAACTACCCACTGGATGACATGGTGGACTGGCCAACCGATAGCCTCAAGGCCCGGGTCGACAAGGTCCACAGCCAGGGCTATTTCCCAATCGGTTCTGTGGGGCATACGTATGAGACGGCGTGGCAAATCCGGGGATACGAGGAATTTCTGATCGATCTGATGGATCGCCCGGCCTGGGCGGAATGCCTCCTGGAGCGCCTCACCTTGCGCAATATCATCAAGGCGAGCGCAACGGCCGAAGCCGGAGTCGATATGCTCCACTGTGGAGATGACGTTGCCAACCAACGTTCCCTCATGTTCCCCCCCGATATGTGGCGCCATATCCTCAAACCCCGCCTTGCACGCGTCATCGCCGCGGGTAGGGCCCACAATCCGGACCTCCAAGTCTGGTACCACAGTGATGGAAACATCATGGACATCATCCCTGACCTCATCGAGATCGGCGTCACTGTGCTCAATCCGGTTCAGCCGGAATGCATGGACCCGGTCGAGATCCACGAGAGATTCGGGGATAAGCTCGTCCTGGACGGAACAATCGGGACGCAGACCGTGATGCCGTTTGGCACCACTGCGGACGTTGAGAAGACGGTGCGGACCACCATCGAGAAATGCGGACAAGCGGGGGGACTCGTGCTATCCCCGACCCACGTTCTGGAGCCCGAAGTTCCCATCGACAACATCGTGGCCTTCTTCGACGCCTGCACCAAGTACGGCAACGGCGCCTGAGGCAGAAAGACGCCTACGCCCGTCACGGGCGCCGTCTGCGCACCCGGACACAACTCCGGTGAATACAGGACCGTACCTTTCCGCGGCTGCCCGCCAAACACCCCACGTTCAAGGTACGGGACTGCCCCAGCGTCAGCCCTGCAGCATTGACATCAGGAAGGACTTCAACCACGATGCAGTACCTCCGCTTCCTCCTCTTGCCGATGGTGGCTACATCCATCAACTCAGCTGCGGCAGAAGAACGCGTTCTTCCCCTTCCCAACCCGAGTTTCGAGGAAGGCCTGACCGGCTGGACCCTGAACGAACCTGAAGCGATCTCATCCCTCTCAGAAACCAGAGCGGCAACCGGCACACACTCTCTCAGGATCCTCGATACAAGCGAGAAACGCGGCTCCTGGATCGGTTCGGGGCGAGTCCTTCTTCAAGGGCCGGTCGTGCTCGAAATCAGGGGAAAGGTCTTCCCCGTCAGCGGCGGCGGGCTGGGCATCTACCTGCGCCAACATGACACGCAAGGAGACGTCATCTCCGGCGAGTCCCACATTTCGGCCCTCTCGGGAAACCAGAACAAATGGCTCGATTTCAGCCGGACCGTTTACATTCTTGAAGACACGCGTGGTGTGGAACTCCTCTTCCACAGCTACAACGCGGCCCGGGTCGAGGCCTTCCTCGATGATTTGGCATTGGTGGTCGTCGCCATCAATCCGGAGCCCCCATGGAAAGGAACCTACAAGCTCACGGCTGCCGACACCGATAGGCTGACCGCTGCCGATGTGGTTGGCCCTGATGGAATCGTCTACCCCAACTGGACGCGGTGCGGGATTCAGGGCGGCATCCCTGCCGTCCCCGAAGTCATCCGTCTCGACACCGTCGGAGGCCACCCGGATGACAACCTGGACGACGCCGTTGCGCTTGACCAGGCGTGCAGGCAGGCAGGAGAGACTGGAGGAGGCGCAGTCGTTCTGGGAGCCGGCGTCTACTACCTGGATCGCCCGGTGACCGTCAAGCACGACGGTGTGGTGATTCGTGGCGCAGGGCCTGACAAGACCCGCATCGTCTTTCGCTACGGATTGCCCGAATCCAACATCGCGTTCTACGCTCCGGAACCGGGAGCCGGTATCGGCCCCAATACGCGGATAGAAGTCCATGCCCTGCCGAAAGGGCTGAAGACACTGACCATCACACTTGGTGAAGCTGTTCTGCGCACGTACCGCCGCAGTACACACTCAGGGAACACGTTCAGCGTCTCGTGTCGCCCAAAGGCTGCCCTGCAGACGGCGCCCGCCGGGCCGGGGCTTCTGCGTGCCGTGGGCCACTACGTCGACGGTGGTACGCGTGAGACCCAGATCCCTGTGGTGATCGATCCGACAATCACAACAGCAGGCTCTCCACCAGATTCTTCCTCTGCTATCATGTTCGCGGGAAAGGGCTATGTCGGCCCCCAGATCCTCCTGTCACAGGACGGCAAGCGCGGGAGCACGTCTGTCTCCCTCAAGACCGCGGATGGGCTGGCCGTCGACGATCGAATTCTGATCCGCGCCCCTGCCACCAAACGCTGGAAAGATCTCACCCGCAACAAGTGTAAATGGGGAAGCTACCGGGAGTACATCGTCACGATAACGGACATTGAGGACAGCCGATTGACCATTGAGCAGCCCCTCCGCCTGGAATTCCCCGTCATCGATGGTAGCTACGTGCAAAAGCTCGGGATGATTGAGCGATGCGGCGTCGAGGATCTCTCGATAGAGCAGACCGAGAATCTCTGGATCAACACGACTACCTTCCGCTATGGCTGGAACTGCTGGGCCCGGAATGTCCACATCAGAATGACCGGACGCTTCCCCGTTCACGCCACCAGAGGAAAATGGTGCGAAGTCCGCAACTGTGTATTCGACGACGCGTGGTTCAAGGGCGGGGGCGGAACGGCCTACACCGGCTGGCAACACTCGTTCGACTGTCTGATGGACGGCATAGAAACGTTCAACTACAGACACGCGCCGCTCTTCCAGTGGGCCACGAGTGGCTGCGTCATCCGCAATGGCGTCTTCCACAACAGTGATGCTCAGTGGCACGCAGGCTGGACCAATGAAAACCTGATGGAAAACTGTGTGGTCACGTCCAAACGTGGGCATGGCAGCTATGGGTTCGGCATGTGGGCCTCTCCACCCGAGGACACCGCCCACGGCCCGAACGGGCCGCGCAATGTGGTCTACAACTGCGACATTCAGTCGGAACGAGCTGGGCTGTGGATGGGAGGAATGAACGAAAATTGGCTCATTCTTCACAACCGATTCATCGTTGAGAAGGGCGTAGGCGTCTTCGCCAAAACGGCCAGCTTCGACCACGTCATGCAAAACAACGTATTCATATTGAAGGATGGCAAGTCCCCAGCTGTGCGGCTCGCGACCCCCGACTGCCTCGGGGTCGAACTGGTCGGGAACCGACTCTACGGGGGTGGAGGAGCGTTCGCAGCCGGAACGGTGAAACCGGAAGTCAATGAGAACAACCCGTGCTTCCCATTGCCACCGGAACTCCCCAAGCGGCCAACCACGAGTGTGCCATCCATCTACGAGTGGCAACGAGCCTGCCTGCGGCAGACGTCGAACTGACCTGCTCAGACCGCCCCGCTCTGACAGCACCCCGGAAGAAGAGCATGCCGACCGAAATCGCCATAGACGGGACAGGCTTCATCGTCAATGGCCGCCCAACCTACGACGGCCTGTCGTACAAAGGACGCAGCATTGAGGGGCTCCTTTTTAACTCCCGAATGGTGCAGGCAATCTTTGACGATGCCTGCCCCGAAACCGCTGCTTTGTGGAAATACCCCGACACAGGGCGATGGGATCCGGACCGGAATACGGATGAATTTTGTGCCGCGCTTCCGCTCTACCGCAAGCACGGTCTCCTCGCCGTGACGGTTGGGCTTCAGGGCGGTGGGTCCATATACACACCCGAAGTCTACGGCCGTTACCTGAACACCGCGTATGAGGAGAACGGATCATTCAAGCCGGCTTACTTCGAGCGCCTTCGACGCGTTCTTGACGCGGCGGATCAGGCCGGAATGGTGGTGATCGTCAATTACTTCTATGTCCGGCAGGCCAAACGACTTGATCCCCCCGAGCGCGTCTACGACATCGCCGAACGGGTCACGGACTGGCTCCTCCGCAGTGGCTTCCGGAACGTTCTGGTAGATGGTGCCAACGAAGCCGCTCCCTGGTGGAAGTACCCGATCCTCGAGCCGGGAAACGTCCCGCGAGTCATCGAGACTGTCCGGGGCACAACCTTGGACGGTCGATCACTGCCGGTCACGGTCAGCACGGGAGGAGGGAAACAGATCCCGACAGACGCGTGGCTGGATGCTGAGGATTTTACTACTCCACACGGAAACGGCTGCCAACCGAACCAACTCCGGGAGAAGCTGAGGCGCGTCAAGGAGACGGATGCCTACAAACGGCGCCCACGACCGATTGTGGTTAACGAGGACAGCGTCTTCGTCGAGAACCTCGAAGCTGCTCTGGCCGAGGGGTGTTCATGGGGCTTCTACTGCCAGGGCTACGGTAGCGACTATCAAGACCGAATGGACTGGAAAGAACACCCCCGCGAGACTGAATTCGACGCACTTAGTGGTTTCCAGACCGTGCCGGTCAATTGGGAAATCAACACACCGATCAAGCGTGCCTTCTTCGAGCGCCTCAAGACGATTACCGCCGGCGCCTAGACGAGATCTCCCCCGTCCTCGAAAGACGACATGCTTCAGCAGACACTCCACATCCTCAGCGACATCATCCTCCCCGTGTTCCTGCTCATCGGGGTCGGAGCGGCTCTCGACCGGACGGGAAAGCTCGACCTGCCGACGCTTTCGCGGCTCAACTTCTACGTCTTTGTCCCTGCCCTGGTGTTCGTCAAGACCGTGGATTCCCCACTGTCGCTCCGGGATCTGGGCCTAATCGGTCTCTTCACCGTGCTCCACGCCGGCATACTGTTCGCGATCGGCTGGTTTGCGTTTCGGCGTGGTATGACCAAGGAGTCCGCCCCCGTCTTCATCATGGGAAGTGCATTCTACAACGCGGGGAACTTTGGGATCCCGTTGGCGACGTTTGCGTTCGGACCGGCTGGCGCAAGTGTGATGGCTGTGGTGATGACCGTCCAGAATTTCCTCACGTTTCTGGCTGGAATCCCCCTGTTTGAGTCCCGCAAACGCTCGGGTCTCAGTCTGCTGTGGGCCCTGGCCCGAAACCCGGTCATTCTGGCCATTGTGGCCGCCTTCAGCCTGCGTGGACTCGGGCTTCGGCTCCCCGTCCAGGCAGACACCGCAATGCGCTACCTTGCAGGTGGCCTGATCCCCATCGCGCTGCTCACCCTTGGGGTCCAACTCAACCGCAACAAGGGGGGAAGTCAAGCGTCTTCACTTGCGCTGCTGACCACGATGCGGCTGGCCATCTCCCCATGCATCGCGTTCGGCTTGGTGAAACTCCTCCCGGTATCACCAGCCGTCGGTGCTGTTCTCATCGCCGCCGCCGGGCTGCCGATGGCAGTCAACGTTTACATCCTGTCCGTGCAGTACGGCCAAAATGAGGATCTGGCCTCACGAGGGGTCTTCGTGAGCACCTTGCTCAGCGCAGTGACCCTCTCCATCCTCCTGGTCCTCCTTGGCGCCCCAGCGTAGCCGCTCCCGGGGACAGGAGGCAAAACACCTCCCGCAGCTCACGCACGTCCCCCGATCGGGCTCGTAAATCTCACGGCGCCGACGCAACGATTGGCCAACCAACTTCAGGCCAACCATCAAACCGATGAAGGCTCCGGCCCATAGCCCGCCGGCTCGCACGCGCCCAACGGTCGTCTGAGCGCGCACACGCAATTCATCTGCCACCCCGCCCTGCGCCTGGAATGCCGCGGCCCGAAGGGGAACGTTCTCGTCCGCTCCAGATACTGACACCTCACGAGCTTGCTGAATCGTCGGATGCATCCGAGCCGCAACAGGGGCGAATACTCGCCCGGCGCATGCGCCAACGACAACAAGCAGAGGGCACAGGAGAAGCATGGTCCTCAGCCGCCGTACCCCACGAATACGCGGTTCCCCAACATCCGCCTCAGTCGTCCCCAGGATGGCACCATAGGGACAAGCTCCCTCGCACAAACGACAGGAAACGCACTCGTCAGGGGTAATTGACAGATGTCGCCATGAGAGCCGGGAGCACCAATCCAGGAGCACCCCATAGGGACAGAGGAACCGGCAGTAGGGACGCGCGACAAATGCCCCAAAGACCAGGAAAGCTGCCCCGTAAAGGAGAGCCGACATGGCCCCACTCAACCGGAAAAATGCAACGAAGGGATCCAGTCGACAGACGGGCAATGCCGTTCCTGTCCCGGCGAACCAGACAGCGCACGCCAGCAACGTGAGTGGGATCACGCTTAACCCGCTCTGCAACCATCGTGGCAACTGAACAGGCCGCAGGACAAGCAACTCCTGAACAGCCCCCAACGGACAAACTCCGGCGCAGAAAACACGTCCCACAAAGAGGGCAAACAGAAGCGGAAGCACAAAGAAGGCGACGATCGTCCAAGGCAATACGGTTCCCGGCAAGAACACACCTGCAGCAATGTTCTGCACCGCTCCCACCGGACAGATACACCCCTCCCGAATGAACCCGAAGAACGCCACCGAGAACACGCCGACGGCTACCACGCCTCGGCGGGAACGCCGATAAAGAGCGAAGTAACTGGTCAGAACGAGACTCACCCCCAGTACGAGCAGAGCGACACCATCTCCATGCAAACCGGAAGCAGGCAACGGCGGAGGAACGACCGGAGCGACGTACTGCGTATCGAAGTCCGGCTTGGGAAAGCGTCCCCCGGCCAGAACACACTTGGAGAAAATCAGGCTGGCAGACAGGATCCGTAGACGCTCAAACCTGTCCGCAAAGCCCAAAAGACGTTTGCCACCCGTGCCTCGGGTCATGCCTCCCCCTCCCTGCCTTTGAGCAGATATGGGGTCTCCAGAGGGACGCGCCGAAAGGCCTCAGCCGGACACGCTTTGGCGATCGCACACTCATTGCAGCCCACGCAGAGGGAGTGGTCAACTTGCAGGAACAGCGAACCGTTGCCAAACGTGTTGCATCCCTTCACACAGATGGCGCACCCCGTGCACAGATCCTCCTCGACAGTGTATTCGTGGTACGGATCTTCGACATACCGACGGCGGATCGCCCCGGTCGGACACAGCTGGTTCTCCGCGCCCGCGTTAAGAGCATTGGCAGCTGGCCGAAAGTAACCGAAACAGAGCTTGCAGTACCCGCACATCGCATAGGTGTGGAAACACTTGACCGCGGAGGGTTTCAGGACACAGTGCGTCTCGCATCGCCCACACTGGGTGCAACGTGCGGGATCCAGCTGCCAGACAGCTCCTTCCCGGCGACGTGGACCGCTCAGAGCGCCCGCGACGCCGCCTACTCCCAGAACCAGGGCACCACGCAGTGAGTGCTTGAGGACTTCACGACGCGGCATGGACGAGTCTTTTGCCTGTTGATCAGCCACTCGCCGGTCCTCCGTTCCCCTTACCGGCTCTTGTGCAGCCTTCACGGTAAAGTCGACAGTTGGAGCACAGCCCACGGTCGGAGCAACCGGCTTGGTTGGCCTCCCGCCGGCCACGGCGCAGCCAGACGCCAAGCCCCACCAAGCCAAGCGCCGTCACTCCGCGCAATGCACTACGCAACGCCTCCCGCCGGGTCAGGCCAACCGTCTGTCTGCCATTGTCCATTCGCTGCAACATCCTCAAGAGAGATGGTCTCTGCCCATCCACGCCTCGCCTCAACCACCAGAATCCGGGCTGGGAACTCGCTCGAACACACGCACCATCTGGGCCTCGGTGTCGAGCACCACAATATGCCCGCCCTTCAGAACTGCCAAGTCGGCGGGGCGCACGGACAGGCCGAACGTTCCGGCCGAAGCGACGAGGGTCCGGTATTCTCCCGCACTGGAGTACTCGGAGATCCGTGGAATCCCCTTCTCGCTGGTAACAAGGCCACCGTCCGGCAGCACGGCAATGTGAGCGGGATTGCAGCATCCACAAAACGCACCAAGCCCCATTCCCCCGACGCCCCATTCCTCGAGCCGTTCCCCTGCCCCGAAAAGCCTCATCAACCGCTGCTCCCCCGGATTGGCCACCCAGAACGTCCCGTCACCACCATCTGCCACATCAAAGTACGGGCTGGGAACGATGAAGCGCAGAGCGCCTTCCCCCTTCCCATTCTCCGTATTCCCGATCCGGCCCAGGACGCGCCCCCCCTTGTCCAATCGCCAGACGGTACGAGTACCACTGTCGGCCACCACGACACCATTGTCGACCACTGCGACCGAGGTTATGACCGCGCGTTCCCCGAAAGAACTCCAGTCGGCTGCGGGTAAGCCCGAAGGAAGGTAAACGGCGATGCGGTCGCGGAAACCGATGTAGATCTTCTGGTCAGGGCCGGCCGCCACACACGTCGCGGCTCCCGAAAACGCGAACCGCCCCAGCTCTTCACCATCCTCCCGCAAGAACACAGCCCCATCGGAGCCGACCACGCAGATCCCGCTATCGATCGCGCACAGCCCACTCGCTCCAGTGACAACGGAAGGGAAACACTGCATTTCGCGGAAGCCGATGTCATCGGGGTCAGCCCTGCGAAACGCAGCGAAGTCGACGACCTGCCCCGCCTCCGGACGCGCGGGTGCAACACCCTCGTCGGCAAACTGCCACGCACCGAGGATTGCCAGCAAGACGACACTCCCAAAAATCAGCGCCGCGGTTAAGCCCTGCTGTCCTGACGGAGTCTCTGTATTCCGGATCATCGCACTGTCCTTGCCGCGTATCGTCACACAATCAGAGCCGATAGAACTCCTCCCACCCTTTCCGCGGCGGAGGCCCGACGAGAAGCTCATTAGCCAACGCATTGTCCTTGAACTGCTTGGTCTCAAGATCAAACGAAAGCTCGCCGCCAAGGCGCTGAGCAATGACGCCCAAACAGAAGACCTGTGTCAACGGCCCGGCCACATCGAGCGATGAGCGTGTCTTTTCGTCCCCTTTACAGGCCAGAACGAAGTTTCTGTGGTGCCCCGAATGCCTCCCCTTGATCCGGGGCAGCTTGTCCTTCAGATCTCTCATTTTGCTCTCTGGAATAATCCGCAGGGAGCTGCCGTGCGTCGTCCCTTTGAAAACCAGGTCCCTGCCGTAAATGATCTTGCCGCAAGCCTCGACTTTTCTCTCGGGTTCAAGCTCTTCCGGCCGTGGCGGACGGTTCTTCTTACCATCATACCAGGTGACCTCCACCGGTGGCATCTCTCCGCGCGCCGGAAACGAGAAACGAATGGTGGATGCTTGTGGGTAAATAAAGTCGTTCGCCCCCTCGCGTTTCAGGGCGGTAATCTTGTTGGGCAGGCCGAGCTTGAGGAAACGGTGCGCTGTGTCAAGGATGTGCGGTCCCCAATCCCCGAAAGCCCCGTTCCCGAACTCGAACCAGCCACGCCAGTTCCCCGGGTGGAGCTTCCCGCTGAACTCACGGTGAGGCCGGGTGGCAAGCCATGTGTCCCAGTCAAGCCCTGCGGGGACGCTCTCACCTGTCGGATACTCGTCGATCTTCCAACCGTGCCAACGGCGCCCCTTGTTCATATAGGCGGTAATGCGGGTCACGTCTTTGATGATCCCCGCCTCCGTCCACGCTTTGAACTGGAAATAGTTGGCCCCGGAATGCCCCTGGTTCCCCATCTGAGCCGACACCTTGTACTTCTTCTCAGCCGCCATCAGCAGCTCTGCTTCCTGGAAGGTGTGGCACAGAGGCTTCTCGATGTACACGTGCTTGCCCAGCGACATCGCCAACATCGCGATCGGGAAATGTGAGTGGTCTGGAGTGGCAACAGTGACCGCATGGATGTCCTTCCCAATCACGTCAAACATCTTGCGGAAATCGCTGAACGTGGGAATCCCCGGATGAGCTCGCTCGATCTCGGCCGTACGTTTGCCGCCAATGGCCACGTCACAGAGCCCGACGACGTTTACCAGGCCACTCCCGGCAACGCTCTTGGCATCGTTTTTCCCCATCCCGCCACACCCGATAAACGCGACGTTCACTCGCTCATTGGCCCCCAGGACACGTCCGGGAATGAGTGAGTAAACCGTGCTGGCGGCTGCAAGCTTGGCGAAATGCCGACGAGAAAGAGAAGCTGCCATTCGCTACTGGATCCTTCCTGACAAGTCTCGTCCCACCGGAGTGGAGGAAACGGTATATAGGCAAGTCGTAACGGTAAGCCGTTGACGTCCTGATTTCCAGAGCGCCTGCCCCCCGTGGTGTAACCGGTCAGCTCGGGCGATCGTGGTCAGCTGGGAACAGACTGCCATGGCTTCCGCCGCCGTATCAGCTGCCCCCCTTGAGTGGGGGACTCCTTACTCATCGTGCGGCGCCGTCCGTGGATGCCATCTCACGACATGACAATGCCGTGATCTTCGCGGGTGCCTCCCAAAACACATCCCAACGGCCATGTGGGTTCGGGCTGCGGTACAGACGTCGACCAACTGCGGCCCATCCTGCTCCATCGGGTGAAATGGCAGCCTGAAAGGTGTCGATATTCTCGTGCGTCGACGCGGGGAAACCATCTTCGACATGCTGCCAGGTCAAGCCGAAATCACTTGAAACGAACAGCTGGCCGTGGACGTTCTCACCATGCGGCCCGTCGCTGACCGTCGCGAGAAGACGAGCGGGATTGCGGGGATGAACGGCGATCGCGCGACCATACCTGCCCCCCAACTGCTCACCACGGTAGGTCCATGAGTTCCCACGATCTTCGCTGATGTAGACGGCGTGAGCTGTGTTCGCGTAAACTCGGTCTGCAGCAGCCGGACATGTCGCGACCTCATGGACGTCTTCATTGAGAGTGGGGGTCGCCGCCCGCCAAGTCACCCCGTGGTCGCTGGAACACATGATGCTCCCCACATGGACGTCAGCATAAATACAACCATCGGGCGCCGCGGCGAGACTCCGCACTGCAGGGGGCCCTCCCCAGGGAGTATACCAACTCTCGCGACACGGTAGATCGTCGAAACTCGACACCGGATGCGCCCCGGCGTCACCCGCAGGCAAACAGTAAAGTCGCGCTCCTTCGGTCCCAAGGAAAAGACATGGCAAAGGCGCTTCACAGACCAGGACGGACTCAATAGGTTCAGCGATCCCGACAACGAGTCGCTCCAACTCCCGGCCCCCCCGAAACAACACGATCTCTCCATCCGAGGCGACTGCCGCGTCCGTCTGCTCTCCTTCCGAAATGCAGCGGGCGTGGTCCAACCAGGAACGCGCGACAGGCAGTTCCCGCGTCCCGGTGTCGTTCGCGAACAGGCCGGATTCAGTCAGAATGAGCATGAAGACCTCCTTGAGAACGCCACGCCCCTTCCCCTGGTCCATCGTCCAATCGGACGCGCTATAGGGTGAGGAGTGTCTACTCGGGACAGCGTGCCAGCTCAGCTCGTGCTGCCAACACGAAATCGCTCTCCGTTAGCCCATTGATTTTGTGGGTCCAGATAAGCAGCGTCACGTGCCCCCACCCAAGATGTATCTCGGGATGATGCCCCTGTTTCTCCGCGATCTCCCCGACCTGATTAGTGAACGTCAGGGCCTCCCGGAAATTACTGAAGGCAAACGTCTTCTCGAGACGGCGTCCGTCACTGACACGCCATCCATTGCCCAATTCAGCCAGCAACTCATCGATCAGTTCACGGGTCAGTGGAGGCACTCCTCCCGAACACGGAACACACTCCTTCTTTGTAAGATCACACTGTGCCATGGCCTCTATCCTCACTGCTGATGACGTCATCGCTCTGCCGCTTGGGCGACCGCGTTGCCGAAGCCACGCCCAAGCGAGTCAGCGCTTCCTCGTCACGAAATGGGTGCTGTTCCCGGAAAAGGCCTGTGCTGCTTCCATCAGCGTCTCGGAGAGCGTGGGATGGGCGTGGACCGTCAAAGCCAGGTCCTCGGCCACAGCTCCCATCTCGATCGCCAGGGTCGCTTCGGCCAGCAACTCTCCTGCTCCAGGCCCGGTGATGCCGGCCCCAAGAACGCGGCCGTCATCCGGGGCAAGCACGAGTTTCGTCAGCCCTTCAGTTCGCGCAAGAGTCACAGCCCGTCCCGATGCAGCCCAGGGGAACGTTGTCACGGTCACCTTCCGTCCACATCGTTCCGCTTCGGCCTCTGTCAACCCACACCAGGCGATCTCGGGATCTGTGAACACGACCGCAGGAATCACTTCCGGCTCGAACGCGACCTTCCTGCCCGCAATGACCTCAGCTGCCACTTCACCCTCATGGGTTGCCTTGTGGGCCAGCATTGGGTCCCCGGCCACGTCACCGATAGCAAAAATCGACGACTCAGCAGAGCGCCGTTGCTCGTCGATCTCGATGAAGCCGCGCTCGTTGACGACCACCTTCGTTGTCTCAAGACCAAGATCGCCAGTGGTCGGACGGCGCCCCACAGCCACCAGGACTCTCTCAAATGTCCCCTGGCTGGCTTCCTCACCGCCGAACGTGACGGCAATTCCACCATCCGTCTCTTCCATCGCCTCCACCCTGGTTCGCAGCATGATCGCCTCGAACTGACCTGCCAGGCGCCGCTCCAGGGGCTTGACCAAGTCACGATCTGCCCCCGGCAGCAATGCAGGCATCATCTCGACAACCGACACGCGACTGCCAATACCGGCGTACACTTGCCCCAACTCGAGCCCGATGTATCCCCCGCCAATCACCAGCATCCGTTCCGGAACATCCTCAATATCAAGGGCCTGGCGTGACGTCATCACCCGGGGTGATTCCAGCATACCCGGAATAGTAGCAGGAACCGAGCCTGTGGCAACGATCGCATTCGTGAAGGCGACTTCGACCTCTTCCTGGTCTGGCGTCCGCACAGTGGCTGCGTTGGGGCCGGTCAGGCGAGCCCATCCACGTATGTACGTGATCTTCCGCTGTTTGACCAGCTGCCCGAGGCCGCCCGTCAGCCGACCGACAACGGCCTCCTTCCACTCGCGCAATTTGGCGGCATCCACGCGCACATCGCCAACGACAACACCCCATTCGGCCGCGTCCTCAGCTTCAGCGACGAACCCGGCAACGTGGAGTAGAGCCTTGGACGGAATGCAGCCGCGGTAAAGACAGACGCCGCCAGGGTTGGCTTCAGGATCAACCAGGGCTACACGCAAACCGAGATCCGCCGCACGGAACGCCGCCCCATAGCCGCCGGGACCCGCCCCGATCACAAGCACATCAAATGGAGTTGTATCTGTTTTCATTATCCCTCCAGAGACAGCAGAAGAGGCTGCTCGATGGCATCGACGATCCAACGCAGAAAACGGGCGCCCTCGGCACCATCAATGAGGCGGTGATCGTAGGAGAGAGAAAGGGGAAGGTACATGCGCTCCTGACACTCACCGTTCTGGTAGCCAGGCTCAATCCGTGACCGCCCCATACCAAGGATCGCGACTTCAGGCCAGTTGACGATCGGCGTAAAGTGCGTACCACCGATGCTCCCGAGATTCGTCACTGTGAACGTCCCGCCCTGGAGCTCGTCCAACCGGATGGAGCCCTCGCGCGTCTTCTGGGCAATCTCGGACACCTCAGCCGCGATGTCGACCATATTCTTCTTGTCGACGTCCCGCAGCACCGGTACAAGCAAGCCACGCTCGGTGGCCACGGCAATGCCGATGTTCACATAGTCCTTGAAGATCGTCTCACGTGATTCCATATCAATCGACGCATTGAACTTCGGGAACACCTTCAGCGCCGATGCCACGACTTTGACCGCCATGACCGCCATGGTCAGCTTCCCCCCCTGCTTGGTCGCCCGGTCGGCATACCGCTTGCGAAGCTGCTCTAGTTCGGTTATGTCCGCTCGATCAAACTGGGTCACATGCGCCACATTGTTCCAGCACCGGGTGAGCTGCTCGGCTGTCGCCCGGCGGATGCCGCTCAATCGTTCCCGACGCACTTCCCCCCACTTGCTGAAGTCAGGAAGAGGCGGGAAGCCCTGAGACGCGGACACCTGTGGCGCCGGAGTGGGGCTCTGTTGGAGCAACTCACGGGCATGTCGCTTTATGTCGTCTACGGAGACGCGTCCATGGCTTCCGGAGCCGCCAACCTGATTGATATCAACCCCGAGCTCTCTGGCAAATCGGCGCACCGATGGGGCCGCAGGAACAGAACTCTTCACAGGCTGAGCAGCAGGCTCCACAGCAGGCTCCACAGCAGGCTCCACAGCAGGCTCGACGGGAGCAGCCGTCGTGCCAGGAAGACTGGCCGGACTGGCCGGGGCACTGACCACGTCCGCCTGTTCAGCGACAGGAGAAGCTTCTGTCGGGGCCGGCTCGGGAGCGGGGGGGGCGGCAACAGCTTCCGAAGCATCTCCAGCCTGCAACGCAATCAGAACGTGACCGATCGCTACCTCGTCCCCTTCTTTGACGTAGATTTCGCCCACAACTCCCGCTGCAGTGGCGGGGACCTCCAAGGTCGCCTTGTTCGTCTCCACTTCCAGAATCGGCTGATCCACATCGACGTGGTCACCAATCGAGACGAGGACACCCACGACGTCCGCCGACTCAATATTCTCTCCCAGTTCAGGCAGTCTCAGTTCTGCGGCCATAGAGTGCTCCTCCAGTCGTCCAGACGCATCCAATAGGGGTGGACTGAGACCGACGCCTTTACGTTGTCATCGGGTTCGGCTTGTCGGGATCAATGCCAAGGTCGCCCATTGCTTGCTTCACCAGCTGAGAGTCGATCTTCCCCTCCCTGGCAAACGAAGAAAGGGTCGCGAGGACGATGGCGTTCGCATCCACCTCGAAGAACTCACGCAACGCGGCTCGGCCATCACTTCTGCCGAACCCATCCGTCCCCAGAGAGACCAGCCCCCCGGGGACCCACCGGCTGATACTGTCCGACAGCGCCTTCACGTAGTCAGTCGCGGCAACGACAGGACCATCCGCATCGCCAAGACACTGGGTTACGTAGGGAACGTGCTGCTCCTCATCCGGGTGCAGCATGTTCCACCGCTCGACGTCAGCTCCGTCACGATGCAGCTCCTTGTAGCTTGTCACCGACCACACGTCTGCGGCCACATCGTACCGTTCTTTCAGCATGTCCGCGGCCTGCAGCACCTCGTTGAGGATAGCGCCGCTGCCCAGAAGTTGAGCTCTGTGGTGGCCGGAAACACCCTCGCCAGACCGCAGTTTGTACATCCCCTTCAGGATTCCGCCCCGGACACCATCCGGCATCGCGGGTTGGGGATAATTCTCGTTCATGACGGTCACGTAATAGAACACGTCCTCCCCGACCTCGTACATCCGATAAATGCCATCCTGTATGATCACCGCAATCTCATACGCAAACGCGGGATCGTAAGCCAGCATATTGGGAATCGGCAGCGCCAGCAGGTGGCTGTTGCCATCCTGATGCTGCAGTCCTTCACCAGCCAACGTGGTACGGCCGGACGTTCCGCCAACCAGGAACCCCTTACACCGGCTGTCTGCAGCAGCCCAGATTAGATCTCCCACCCGTTGAAGACCAAACATCGAATAGAAGATGAAAAAAGGAAGCATGGGCAACCCATGATTGGAGTAGGACGTCCCGGCCGCGATAAACGAGCAGAGGGAGCCCGTCTCAGTGATCCCTTCTTCAAGTATCTGTCCGTCTTTCGCCTCCCGATAGTACAGCAAATTGTCCCGATCAACCGGCTCATACAGCTGTCCGGGATGAGAGTAAATGCCGCATTGCCGGAAAAGCGCTTCCATTCCGAATGTTCGCGCTTCATCCGGAACGATAGGTACGACAAACTTCCCCAACTCATCGTGGCGCAGCAACTTTGCCAGCATCCTGCCGAACGCCATTGTGGTGGACACGTCGCGCCCATCTGTTCCACCGTAGAATTCCTCAAACACATCGTCAGTCGGAGCTCGCCACGTGGTTTCCAAAGGGAATCGACGTGGCAGGTACCCTCCAAGCGCCTGACGGCGCTCCTGGAGGTACACCATCTCAGGGCTGTCATCCGGGGGACGATAGAACGGAACCGTATCGATCTCTTCGTCTGACACCGGTATGGCAAAACGTGAACGAAACTCCCTCAGCTCCTGTTCATTGAGCTTCTTCTGCTGGTGGGTAATGTTCTTGCCTTCCCCGGCTTCACCCAGACCGTATCCCTTGATAGTCTTCGCCAGGATGACCGTGGGAGCGCCCTGATGGTCTACAGCAGCTTTGAACGCTGCATAGATCTTCGCCCTGTCGTGCCCTCCTCGACGGAGCGTGCGAAGTTGCTCATCCGACAGATGGGTGACCAGATCCAGGAGTCGCGGGTCCTTCCCGAAGAAGTCACGCCGGAAGTAATCACCGCTCTCCACGACGTACTTCTGGTACTGCCCGTCCACGACCTCCCCCATGCGTTTCGTGAGCAGTTCCGCCTTGTCGCTGGCCAAAAGCGAGTCCCAATCTCCCCCCCAGATGACCTTGATTGCGTTCCAGCCTGCCCCACGGAACGCCGCCTCCAACTCCTGGATGATCTTCCCATTGCCGCGCACAGGTCCGTCAAGACGCTGAAGGTTGCAGTTGACCACGAAAATCAGGTTATCCAGATTCTCCCGTGATGCCAGGGTGATGGCGCCAAGCGTTTCAGGCTCATCGCTCTCCCCATCCCCAAGAAACGCCCACACTTTCTGGTCGGACGGCTCCTTGAGTCCGCGGTCCTCCAGATACTTGATGAAGCGGGCGTGATAGATGGCTGTGATCGGTCCGAGCCCCATCGAGACGGTCGGGAACTGCCAAAAATCGGGCATCAGCCAGGGGTGAGGATAGGATGGCAGCCCGGGCACACTGTGGTGCTCGTGGCGAAAATTCTCAATGCGCTCTACGGAGAGCCTCCCTTCCAGAAAGGCTCGAGCATAGATCCCGGGAGATGCATGCCCCTGGAAGTAGACCAGATCCCCGGGATGATCCTCATTGCGGGCCCTGAAGAAGTGGTTGAAGGCGACCTCGTAAAGCGTGGCAGCGGAGGCGTAAGTCGAGATATGCCCCCCAATGCCGTCTTCCTCCCGATTCGCCCGAACGACCATAGCCATTGCGTTCCAGCGTACGATGTTCTCCAACCGCTGTTCCGTCTCGATGGCCCCGGGAAATGGTGCCTCCTCCCGCCGTGAAATCGTGTTTATGTAAGGGGTATTCGCGCTGAACGGCAGCCGCACGCCCCGACTGTAGGCATGCCGGTACAACTCACCGAACAGCGACCGTACCCGCTCGGGACCATCCCTGAGCAACACCTCGTCAAGAGATTCCAGCCACTCCTGCGTCTCCAGTGCGCTGTCATCTTCAACTTCCGGCCGCTCTCTGTCTATCTGTGCCATGTGTCTTCCATTCCTTGGACTGCAAAGCGCTCAGGAAAGAGGCTGCACGCGCCGTCAGGCAACCCGTCTCTCGGCCCAGAGAGGCCGCAAAAAGCCTGCCCCGACGATGCCTATCCTTACTGCCTTTGCCGCCATGATCTCGCCCTCCGCTCACATCTCTCCTTCAGGCAAAGCCCTAAGCACGCCTCCCGGAGCAAATACCCGACTAACACCTAAGGGATTTCTCCACTTTGACCCCCGTCCCTTCGTGGCGTTCCTTCCCTTACCGGACAAAACCGAGCACGTTGGTCCCGAGTGTGTCCGCGGCGACAGCACGACTCCCCTTCCCCTCACCCTACTGATCCGGCGCCATTCAATGATGCGGCGGGCCGGAGCAGGTTTCAGGTGTCCGGTGTCTGGTTTCAAGCTCAAATCCTGACACCTGAACACTGAAGCCTGACACCTCGCTGTGCAACAATTCATGGCCGGATCAGTGGGGGCCTTCGAACTCTGAGATCACGCTCACCGCCTGCCCCGTCTCCGCCGCTTCCATCGCACTCAGACAGACGTCGAGGACATGGAACGCGGCCTCTCCGGGGCACGTCAGTTTTCGTCCGGAACGAACAGCGCCCCCAAGCTCGGCGAGCCCTCTGGCATAATCAAAGCCTTGGTAGGGCTCGGTGTCCGGCGCAATCTCAGCCCACTCCTTCTCCACGGGATGACACACGCGCAGCACCGAGTTGAACGCCGTGGCGCTCTGCGTCCACAGCGAACCGTCCGTTCCATGGAACTCGATCCCTGCCTGCGCGCTCTTAACGACGAAAAACGTCGTCGTAAGTCGCAGGAGGGGGCCACTGGCGAACTGCGCGAGCACAGTCATGTGGTCCGGGTTCGTCGCTTGGTAGGTCTGCCCTTCCTTCGGCCCGGAACCAATCGTCCGCTGCGCCAATCGCACGCCTCCGATTGCCTGCACTCGCGTGATGCTCCCGAAAAGCTGAATGAGCACGCTGAGAGGATAGCACCCGACATCAAGCAACGGCCCCGCTCCGAAACCATAGAAGGCCTCCGGGTCAGGATGCCACGTCTCAATGCGGCCATGGTTCATCTCAGCGTAAATGTCATGCACATCACCGATCGAGCCCTCGGCCAGCAGACGTCGCAACGTCTGCTGCGATTCGCCCAGGATCGCGATCGGTGAGCAGCTGAGGAGCAGTCCGGTCTCCTCCGCCGCCACCAAACAAGCCTGTCCCCCTGCTCGAGTGGTGGCCAGAGGCTTCTCACTGTGCACATGCTTCCCACCGCGAAGAAGTGCTTCAGTCACTTCCGCATGAGCTGTGTGAGTGGTGATGTTAAGGCCGATCTCGACCTCACCATCAGCAAGTACGTCAGCCAGGCTGCTGTAAGCCCTGCAGCCGAACTTGTCGGCAAATGCCTGAGTCCGTTCCGGAATGATGTCGAAGGCCCCGACGAGCTTGAGGTGATCAGGATACTCCTGAATCTGTTCCCCATACCGACTTGAGATATTGCCGCAACCGACGAAAGCCACCCCAACAGGGCTGTCTTTTCCCATCACTCAACTCCCAAATGTTCGTCGTGTCCGGTTCGTGGCCGAACACGGATAACGTCCGCACGTGGGCCGAAACTCCCGCCGGCCCTGCTTGGTCCGCCAAGTCCGCCGGGTTACTATAGAGCCCAATGATCCGGCGCAACAATGGTGGGGGAACACCGTTCCTCCAGACCGGTCTTACGAATAACGTATCCGCCGGACGGTCGCGCATGGCAGGAGAAGCAGAAGAGCCCTCATGGGAAAGGTAGTACATATCGCCAGTGAGAGTTGGGACGTGCTCTGCCAGATGTCACCATACCTGCTCTTTGGGTTCCTGATGGCCGGCGTCCTGTCAGTCTTCATTTCTCCAGATTGGGTAGAGAAGAACCTAGGCGGCCGTGGGATCGCCCCGGTAGTCCGAGCGGCCCTCTTCGGAGTACCTCTGCCTCTCTGCTCATGCAGTGTGCTGCCGGTCTCGGCCTCTATCCGTCGCCACGGGGCCACACGCGCAGCAACTGTTGCGTTCCTCCTGTCCACTCCGCAGACCGGAGTTGACTCAATCCTTGCCACACACGCCCTGCTGGGGCCCGTCTTCGCGCTCTTCCGCGTTGGTGCCGCCTTCCTGACAGGAGTGATCGGGGGGGGCCTGGTAATGGTGTCCGGCGGCCCGACCGACATCGAGAATTCCACCGACCAGAAGGAGGCCAGCTGCACCGAATCATGCTGCGACGACAACGCCGAGGGAACGAAAGTAACCCGCGCGTTGCGCTACGGCCTCGTTAATCTCCCCCGAGACATCGGACGAGCTCTACTCCTCGGCATTTTCGTAGCCGGGGCCCTCTCCGCCCTCGTCCCAACCGACAGCCTTGCCGCCTACATCGGCGGAGGGATCCTGTCCATCGTCATCATGATGGCCGTCGGCATCCCGGTGTATGTGTGTGCAACCGCGTCAGTCCCCATCGCGGCAGGCTTCATCCATATGGGAGCATCGCCGGGAGCTGCCTTTGCTTTCCTCGTCGCCGGCCCGGCCACGAACGCCGCCGCACTTGCCGCGGTCTGGAAGATCCTCGAAAAGCGCGCGGCGGCTATCTACCTCGCAAGTGTAGCCGCGAGCGCTGTCGGGTTCGGCCTGCTCCTCGATGTGGTCACACCGTTTGTCGCTTCCGCCCTGCCCATTCTCTCTGAGCACCACCATCCTGAGACATCACCGGGAGGAACCATCGCAGCCGTCGTCCTCCTCGCCCTTTTTGCCCATGCAGCCCTCACAGGCCGAACCGGTAGGGAGCCTGCCCACTCTCATGCAAACGATGAGCCTGACACGGCCACCGCCTCAACGGCCATTGAGCTGATGGTCACCGGAATGACCTGTGGGCACTGTGCCCAGACGGTCACCAACACCCTTCAAGCCATTCCCGGAGTCCGGAAGGTAGCCGTTGATCTCCCCGGAAAGCGGGTCGTCATCCATGGCACACCCCCGGACCCTCAGTCTCTCGCGCAGGCCATTCGGGAACTGGGTTTCAAGGCCAAATTGGTGACCTGACAGCCTCGCCCCCCCGTCGTTCCCTCAGAGCTCCAGTCCTTTTCTCCAACCGTGAGAAGAGACCGCCTTCCACGCACCGGAAGCGGAAAAAACCCCTCTCATCTGCACGTTTCCCGCCTAATTCACCGAAAAGCTGACCATAATACTTCTATCGGGCTTGACACCACCAGCGGCAATCATTATAATGTCTATCGTTTAAGTAGAGAACGGAGAATGGGATGGCCCTTACACAAAAAGCACAGTACGCCCTTCGGGCCGTTTACGAGCTTGCTGTGAAGCAAGGAAGAGGGCCCATAAGGATCGCTGAAATCGCCACCGAACAGGCCATCCCACGCAAATTCCTTGAGGTGATTCTGTACCAGCTCAAACAGGCAGGGGTGGTGACCTCCAAACGTGGTAAAGCAGGCGGGTACTACCTGGCCAAGCCGGCCGAGGAACTCACAATCGGGGTTGTACTTCGGTTCATGCAGGGACCGACAAATCCCGTGGAGAACAGCACCCGAAACGACGATGCTGTCTTGCCTGGACACTGCGTTTTTACATCGCTCTGGGCAGAAGTGGACCGAGCTGTAAGCACAATCTATGACGGGACGACATTCCGGGATCTAATCGACAGACAACGGGCGCTTGACGCGAAAACGGTCAGGGACTACTCGATCTAGGGGGAGGATCTCCTCCCGACCCGATGACAAGGAGACTAACATGCTGAATGAACAACTCGGTCTGAACACCAACTCGCTGCACGCTGGGCACCAACCCGATGGGGCCTCTCTCTCGAGAGCCGTGCCGATCTATCAGACGACCAGCTATGCGTTCCGCGACTCTGAACACGCTGCGAATCTCTTTGCCCTCAAGGAGTTCGGGAACATCTACACGCGCCTTATGAATCCCACTACTGACGTGCTTGAGCAGCGCCTCGCTGCCGTTCACGGAGGCACAGGCGCAGTGGCTACCGCATCAGGGATGTCGGCCATTTTCTACGCCGTGACCGCGATCACATCCGCAGGCCAGAACATCGTGAGCGGGAGCAATCTCTACGGCGGCACCACAACGTTGTTCGTCCACACACTCAAACGCTTCGGAATTGATGTGCGGCTCGTCGATTCCAGTGATCCGGAGAATTTCGAAAAGGCCATCGACAGTAACACGAGGCTGCTGTACACAGAGAGTATCGGCAATCCTCGCTGCAATGTGGACGACATCGACGCCATCGCGGCAGTGGCACACCGCCATCAGATCCCGCTCGTCATGGACAGTACAGTGTCTCCCCCCCCAATCTTTGATCCCTTCGCCCATGGGGTAGACATCATTGCCGCATCACTGACCAAGATCATCGGCGGCCACGGGACATCGATTGGCGGTGTGGTGATAGAGAAGGGCGACTTCGACTGGAAGTCCTCCGGGAAGTATCCGGAAATCACAGATCCCGACGCCGCCTACCACGGAGTGAACTTCTGGGATGCGTTCGGCCATCATCCCGATGCAGTGGTTCCTGGCTTGGCATACGTCCTCAAAATCCGGACCGGTCTCCTGCGCAACACGGGTGCCTGTTTGTCCCCCTTCAACGCCCAGCAAATCCTCCTCGGGGTGGAGACACTCCCGCTTCGGGCGGAAAGGCATTGCCGCAATGCACAGGCCATCGCCGAATTCCTCGCCGCCCGTAATGACGTGACGTGGGTCAACTATGCCGGGCTCCCCGGACATCCGAGTGCGGACCGGGCCAAAGCCCTTATGCCTCTCGGCCCAGGAGCTGTCTTTGGATTTGGGGTTAAAGGAGGCCGCGAGGCCGGGCGGAAGTTCATTGATGCGGTACAGTTGTGCTCACACCTGGCCAACATCCTGGACGCGAAGACGCTCGTCATCCACCCAGCCAGCACCACGCATCAGCAACTGAGCAGCGATGAACTGATCGAGTCGGGCGTGACCCCGGACTTGGTACGTATCTCCGTTGGTCTCGAGGATCTCGAGGATATCAAGAAGGACTTGGCGCAAGCCCTCACAGCTTCGCAGCAGTGATGAACACCCCCAGTTTGAAAACGTTCAACAGCAGTGACAACTGTAGGTCCGCGCAGCCGCTGAGACACGCAAAAGCCGTGACCTTTGAGGACACGCCTCTCCGTCTTGAGCAAGGCGGAGAGCTGTCCCCTGTTACCGTGTGCTACGAAACCTACGGCCAACTCTCCCCGAATGCAGACAATGCAGTGCTCGTCTGCCACGCATTGAGTGGAGATTCCCATGTAGCCAAACACGATCCCGAGGATGCGCCCGGCTGGTGGGATGTCATGATTGGTCCCGGACGCCCCATCGACACCAACACGGTCTACGTCATCTGCGCCAACGTCCTGGGAGGATGCCGAGGGACAACAGGCCCCGGAAGTGCCCATCCCAAAACGGGAAAGCCGTACGGGCGCAGTTTCCCAACCGTGACCATCGGAGACATGGTGAAGCTGGAGAAGATGCTGGTAGATCACCTCGGAATCAGCCAACTCAAAGCTGTGGTGGGTGGGTCAATGGGAGGCCAGCAGGCGCTCTGCTGGGGTGTCCTCTTTCCCGACATGACCGCAGGGGTCGTGGCACTGGCAACAGCCCCTCGGATCACCAACCAGTCTCTGGCCTTCGACATTGTGGGGCGCAATGCAATCCTGCATGATCCCAACTTCGCCGATGGGCAATACTACGACGCCACAACAAGTCCGGACACAGGGCTCGCAATCGCCCGGATGATCGGCCATGTCACCTACCTGTCCCGGGAAGCCATGACCGAGAAGTTCGACGTCAACCGCTACCAACCGCGCGATGTCGCTACCGGCTTCGAAAAGCACTTTTCAGTAGGGTCATACCTCGGCTACCAGGGCGACAAATTCGTTGAGCGATTCGACGCCAACAGCTACCTCGCCCTCACCAAAGCGGTCGATCTCTACGACTTGGGGGACAGCCATGATGAACTGGTGGAGACCTTCTCCGCTTCCGACAGCCGCTGGCTGGTTATCAGCTTCACCAGTGACTGGCTGTACCCGCCATTCCAGTCCCAGGAGATCGTGAGAGCGCTCATGGCAGCAGGGAAGCGCGTCAGCTACTGCAACGTTGCCAGCAGCGCCGGACATGATGCCTTCCTCCTGGAGCAGGATCTGCCGATTTACGGCGAACTCGTCCGTGGTTTCCTGGGCAGCATGGAGACGGGATGCTGTGCGGCGGGACAGGCCCCCGCCGAAGCCCCTATCGGCAGCCGAACGATCTTCCGCCCCGACCGACTGGACCACGATCGCCTGATCGGCCTCGTGCCGGAGGGAGCCAGTGTCCTCGACCTCGGATGCGGAGCCGGCGGACTGCTCTGCCGACTCATGCGGAGACCGCACGGAAAACTGGTCGGGGTCGATCTCAGCGAGGAAGCCATCGTCGCCAGTGTTGCCAACGGCCACAATGTTGTGCACGCCGATCTTAACAAGCACCTCTCCCAGTTCTCAGACGGCCAATTCGATTACGTTGTCCTCTCGCAGACACTGCAGGCCGTCAGAGATGTGGAGGGACTCCTCGCGGAAATGCTGCGGATCGGTAAGCATGCAGTGGTGAGTTTCCCGAATTTCGCCTATTGGCCCCTGCGCAAGATGCTCGCCGAGGAAGGCAAGGCTCCAGAGAGCTCAGGCCTGTTGCGCCACAAGTGGTACGACACCCCGAATGTCCGTTTCTTTTCAATCGCCGACTTCGAGGATCTCTGCCAGGAAAAGGACATCGTGATCCGGGAAAGCGTCTACCTGGATACCGAGGCGAAGAGCGATGTCGTTGACGACCCTAACCTGAACGCCGACCTGGCGATCTTTGTCCTCGGTGGTGCCCCCTTGGCCCCCGCCTCCTGATACCTGCCCTTTACCCCCTGCCCCCTGCCTACGCTGTCGTTCCCTGACAGGAAGAACCAGCCCCGGCAGTGCAGGCAAAGCAATGGTTGCAGACAACAATCTCGCGGCCGGAAAACTCATCGTAGGTGAAGTCAAAGATGGTGTTCGGGACACGACTATCGACTTCAAGGCCGAGCATCTGATTGAAGTCACAGTCGTACACCCCCCCGTCCGGCCCCACGGATACCATCGTGCGACACATCACCCCGGCGGCGGCCCCGGGATTGTAGGCAGACCGAAGGTCCCGCATGTACGCCGATAGATTGCCTGAGCGGTCGAGGAACTCCAAATAGCGCCCGATGGGGCAGTTGGTGATGCAGAACAGGTGACTGAACTCGACGCCATGCTCCTGTCGGAGCACGAGCCGGAAATCCGCCTCCAAAGCAGCCTGGTTACCCGGCAGATATGCTCCCGCGGGGTTGTGGACCAAGTCAAGCAGAAGTCCCGTGCCCTCCCGGGCATAACCCACGAGGTTAAGCCGTCGCATCGCCTCAATGATCCCTTCGAACACCCCTTTCCCCCGCTGGCGGTCAGTGCCGTTCCCGCGCACACCCGGCAACGAGCCCACGAGCTCTACTCCGTTCGCAGCGAAAAACGGTATCAGCCTCTCATACGGAGTCCCCAGAAGAACAACCAGATTGGAGCGAACGAGGAGACGTTTCCGCAGCCCGTTCAGCGCCTCGACCAACTCAGTGAAGCGCGGGTGCAGTTCCGGCGCGCCTCCCGTGATGTCAACCGTGTGAATCGCCTCGTGTTTCGCCACGTCGAGGCAACGCTCAAGGACGGCATCATTCATATGCAGCGCCTCATCCGGGCCGGCCTGGACATGGCAGTGGCGACAGGCAAGGTTGCACTTCCGCGTAATGTTGAGCTGCAGTATGCCAACTCCCTCAGCGGTCAACGGGAGGAGTCCAGCTTCACGCAAACGATCCGCGAAACGTCCCCCTGCCTCGGTTGACCTCAGCAGCTCAAGCTGGCACAGAGGATCCATCACATTTCCTTCTTGCGGAGGATCTTTCGGACCTGTGTGGCATGCGCAAGCGTGTCCCCGGCAACCATCGCAGCGCCGACGTGAATGGCCTCCATCATCTCATCATTCGAGACGCCAAGCGAAAGACACTTGTTGGTATAGGCATCGATGCAGTAAGGACAATGCCGAACCGTCGCGACAGTGAGAGCAATCAGAGACTTCTCACGCTCGGTCAGAACACCGGCGCTGGTGGCCTTGGAATAGTATTCGAAGAATGCCTCGCCCTGCTCTGATGCATGTTCGGCTATCTGCGGAAAGTCTTCGAGGTCCTTTGGGTCGTAGTATGCATCCATTGTGCTCTCCCTTCGTCGCTGCAGCCAGGCGGGTCGTTGCCACCCCCTCCTCAATCCCCGCAGTGAGCCAAGCTAGCGCCGGGATACGGTCCGGGCAAGCCAGGGCCAAGCGACCACCAATGCTATTGGCTTTTTGCTGCCACTGCACTGGCCGAGAGGTCGCCGGATGGCACCGCCTCCCACATTGTGTGCTACTGCTAACGTGGGAAGGGCTGCCATGCCGCGACCCCATCTCGGAGAAAGTTGATAGCATTGCGGCTGACCACGTGCGGCTTCCGTTCCTCTTCACTGCCGTCATAGGAGGGCGCTGGCTGATCCCGGGATCTACTCGACAGATCTCGTGTCCAAGCGACATAGCTGTGAGTGGACTCAGTTCTGTGGTCAGCAGGACGCCACAAACAGGAATATGGATAACGCAGTCGTACGCCATAGGGTCCGGACGTGCTTTACAGACGGCCCAACGCCCCGGTGAGACAGAGAGGCGAGACAGTGCCCCCGAGACACGAGCCATATGCACGACGAGTCGGTCGGCAGTGCGTCATCGTGGCCATCTTCCTCGCATTCACTGGGGCGACCTTGGCCCAGGCCTTTGACCACAGCCATGCTGCCTACAGCACGATACTCGCGAGACACGTGGTTGATGCGCGCGTGGACTACCGTTCCCTCAAGGCTGCCCCACGGGCTCTCGACGATTACCTGGACGGGTTGGCCAACGTCTCAAGAGCGGAGTTCGATCAATGGACAGTCCCCCGGCAGCTGGCATTCCTGTTCAACCTCTACAATGCCGCCACGCTACGCCTTGTGGTCACACACTATCCGGTGAAGAGCATCAAGGACATCGGGAACTGGATCAAAGGGCCGTGGGATCAAGACGTGGTGCGTCTGTTTGGAAACAGAGTCTCCCTGAACGACCTCGAACACGACATTCTACGCAAACAGTACAATGAGCCACGCCTTCACCTGGCATTGGTCTGTGCCGCCAAAGGGTGCCCGCCCCTGAGGAACGAAGCCTACATCGCCCCAGAACTTGACCGGCAGCTCACCGACCAGGCAAGACTGTTCCTCGGGAGCCAGGCAGGACTCCGCATCGACCGCCCGAGCCGCACCGTCTGGCTATCGGCCATTTTCAAATGGTATGGTCAGGATTTTGTCAGGAATCACACGCCCGCAAAGGGGTTCGCCGACCTGAGCAAAGCGGAACGGGCTGTCCTGAGTTTCTGCGGACGCCACGTTCCCGTGAGCAAGAAACGGTTCCTCCAGGCAGGAATCTACTCGGTACGCTACCTTACCTACGATTGGTCCCTGAACGACAGGCAGAGGTGACGCGCTCTCGCACGTCCCGAACGAACGGATCTCTACCTGAGGACCGGGACTGGAGAAAGGACAAACAAATGGCGCCTCTCGGAATGCAGTCCATACGTGAATCAATCGGCGAAGCGCTCGGCACGTTCGTGCTCGTGCTCTTTGGCTGCGGCTCAGTCGCCGTCTCGGTTTTGTTCGAAGCACATCAGGGCCTGATGCAGGTGGCGCTGACCTGGGGAATTGGGGTGGCTTTGGCCATCTATCTGACCCGTCACCTGTCGTGCGCCCACCTGAATCCCGCCGTGACAGTGGCCATGGTGCTGGGCGGCCGAATGACACCCCGAAAGATGCCAAGATACCTCATCGCCCAGTTCGCCGGAGCAATTGCCGCTGGGATTGTTCTGTATGCCCTGATGGCCCCCACGATAGCCGCCTATGAGAGCGCCAACGGCATTGCCCGCGGAACCCCTGAGTCCGTGAAGACGGCAATGATGTTCGGCGAGTTCTATCCCAATCCCGGGTCGTCGGCCGTCGTCTCAATGCCACTTGCTTTCGGGGCCGAAGCGTTCGGGACATTTCTACTCGTCCTGATGGTGTTTGCCCTGACCGAAGGCTGCAACGTGGGGCGACCTGATGATGCACTCGCCCCCATGTTCATCGGTCTGACAGTGACCTCGATCATCTGCCTCCTCGCCCCACTGACTCAAGCCGGCCTGAACCCGGCCCGGGACCTGGGACCACGCCTCGTGGCATGGCAGGCAGGTTGGGGCAGCGCCGCCTTCCCGGACCAGTCCGGAGGCTTCCTGCTGGTCTACGTCCTCGGCCCGGTCGTGGGTGGCGTGGTTGCCGCGCTGTTCTTCACTCGCATTCTGGAACCGGCCATGAGGGAACCAACGCCGTGCTGCTGCGCGAACGAACCAGAGGCCGACAAGGATGACACCTGTGCGAACTGATGACGCCTTTGACCAAGCCGCCCTGCAGGACTACTACGGGAGAATTCTTCAAGCCACCTCAGACCTGAAAACGAGTGCGTGTTGCTGCTCCGGCGAAACACTGGCCCCCGACGTTCGAAGCGCCCTTGCCGAAATCAACGACGATGTTCTGAACCGCTTCTACGGCTGTGGCTCACCTCTGCCTCCGCTGTTGGACGGATGCACCGTTCTTGATCTGGGATGTGGGGCAGGCCGCGATGCATACCTTGCCTCCCGCCTCGTCGGTCCCGACGGTCGTGTGATCGGCGTGGATATGACCGCGGAGCAACTCGATGTTGCGCGCCACAATCTGGCCTCACAGATGAGACGGTTCGGCTTCCCGGAGCCGAACGTTGATTTCCGCCAGGGGTTCATAGAAGACTTGGCTGCAATCGGGATAGAGAACGACTCGATCGATGTGATCATATCCAACTGTGTGCTCAATCTCTCCCCGGACAAGCGAGCGGTCTTCGCAGAAATCCTCCGTGTCCTCAAGCCGGGGGGCGAGCTCTTCTTCGCAGATGTGTTCGCCGGGCGCCGAGTCCCCGGGTCCCTGCACACAGATCCAGTCCTCCACGGCGAATGTTTGGCCGGAGCAATGTACGTAGCCGATTTCCGCCGGCTC
>Ga0209045_1000120_pt1 | contig 97351 bp, 90 predicted proteins | sample SaaInlLV_10m_DNA_4_FD_184664 | JGI IMG/M metagenome (GOLD analysis project Ga0209045, IMG submission 184664) | Marine microbial communities from expanding oxygen minimum zones in the Saanich Inlet - Saanich Inlet SI072_LV_200m_DNA (SPAdes) (version 2) | ecosystem: Environmental > Aquatic >...
GTCAGGATTTAATGAGATTATCTGTTCAATATTAGGTTTAACATAACTGCCTACTTTGGGCAGGTCTTTGACAGAAGCAGGATAATAAGAATATAACGAAGCTCCTACCAACAGAGAATCCGCGTCAATAACTCCTAATATTTCTGTTATACTCGGGGAAACGGAAATAATTCGCTGAGGTGGATTGTCAAAATGGAGAGAAAAGTCGGTATCGTCAACAAAGGTTTTTGTTTTTTCAACCTTAACAGGCTCTGCATACAAATGCTGACTGCATACTGCCAGAACAATCCAGAAAACAATAAACAGCGTAATTCGAGAATTTTGATTCATAATTTTATTGTTGATATAATCCAAGTCGTAAGACGTGAACTGACAGAATAGAAAATTAAAATATACTTGTTAAATATATGAAAATGCTTCTGTTACATACTAAGCTTTACCCCAAAAAAGAATCTTGCCCCTGCGGCCCTGAAGCCAAGTATCTCATCATACTGAATGTTTAAAACGTTTTCTGCCCTTGTATAAAGTTGAAAATGTTCTGAATAGTCATAGGTCAAAGCCGTATCCAGTTTATGTACGCCGGTATTGGTCCTTATAGTGGGCCTTCCTCTAGGTGTTATTCCGCCACCGTCAGTACCGTCTCTGGAATTCCCGACAATTGTATCATCAACGTTTATATTAAATTTATCCAGAAAGCTGTAGTTGACATTAACCGAGCCCTGCTTACGCGGCTGCCTCCTCAACTCCTTCTTTGCTCCATCTCTGGTATTAGTCTTCGTAAATGTACCCCTCACGGTTAACCCCTTAAATGGTTTGATTACGGCCTCTGCTTCAATGCCCTCTGTCCTGACAAAACCAAGATTTCGTGCCTCGAAGACAAATCCACCTGTATCAATTGCCTGAATAAGATTTGAAAATCTATTATTAAAATACGTTACGCCAAAGAAAAACTTGTCATCAAACAGGTATTGCTGAAAACCCAGATCATAGCTCTCGCTCTCCTCCGGATCCAAAATGGGATTACCGAAATTTGGAAAGAACAACTGATTTAGTGTGGGACCTCTGAACCCCTTTCCATAATTAACCTTGAACTTTGTATCTGTCTCCTTCAAGTGGTAGGCAATAGAAATCTTGGGATTAACGTCCTTTCCAAATGTGTTGTTATCGTCTAATCTCAAACCTGCATTGAAGAAGAACCTGTCCCATAGTTTCAGCTGATTCTGGAAGTACCATCCCCTATTGATCAATGCTTCATCAAATGTTCTATTGTCAGCAGACTGGTTTTCAAATTCAAAACCGACTACAAAGGTATCAATATCCCTGTATTTCAGGGTATGCTGCCAGTTACCTGTGTAAATATGCGTATCAAGTCGAAATCGCGAGTTGGTAGTTTCTGCCGTACCTGGGTTTGCCCTGTCAATACTTACCAGATCAGAATCAGCAAATGAGAATTTTAGACTTTGACTCCACCAATCTGTCAAAGATTGATTAACAACCGCGTTCATATTAAAATCCTCACTCTGTGAAAATCTGTTGGGGTCCTGCCTGAACGCGCCGTCATCAAGAGCTACCATGGAGTCATTATATCTCATTGCAGCATCAAAATTTATTGTTTCACTAATTTTGTAACCAAACTTTGATGATATATTAGTCTTATCATAATCATCATCAGACCCGCGCCCATCACTGTCAACTCTGGCAACATCGACGGAATAGTTAAATTTCCCCAAACTTCCACTTGAGTTGATTGATTCATTAAACGTCCTTTCGAGTGTTCCAAATTCTGAGCGAATACTGAACTTCGGTTTACCTTTACCTTTCCTGGTAACGATATTTATCAGACCTCCCATGGCATCAGAACCATACAGTGTGCTTTGAGCACCCCTTACTACTTCTATCCTCTCTATATTATCTGTAGTGAGATTCGCAAAATTAAAGGTCCCTGTTGTTGCACTGTTTACCTGTACACCATCAATCATTACTAAAACCTGGCTTGTGCTCGACCCTCTTATTGTCATCTCAGATTGCCTGCCAATAGAACCGGACTTGCGTATATTCAATCCGGGTACACCGCGTAGGGCCTCGAAAATAGTTGTCGCCTTCTGCTGATCAATCTGCTCTCTTGATATAATGGAAACAGCATCCGGTAACTGACTGACCGGTGTCTCTGTCCTCGTTGCGGTTACCATAATGACTTCAGTCTCTTCGTCAACTCCTGCAGCCAGGGCGTTATCTTGCTTTGCGGACTTATTTGATTCTTCTTTCAGGTTGACATTGCTTTCAGAAAAACTGATGGCAGGTAAAAACGATAGTGATACAAACAATAGAACAAATAAACAGTACTTCATATAAACCTCCTTTTCCCCTCGGAAAAAAGTGCTGGAAAAACGTGTAAGACAGGTTTCCTGGCTTTCGGATCGTCCTGGTTTCCGCACCTTCCCATCCGCCGGAAGCGGACAGTGGCATTTTGCAGATTTCGTCACCGATTACAGTTGCGGGGCAGCTCCCGTTAACCGAGTTTCAACTCGGCGGGGATTCCCTTATATCTCACACACAGTAAAATTTTTTTAAAAATGTTAACTCAAATAATTTCCTCCATCTACCCACGAAAAGCACGAAACTAATCTTTCTTGTTGTGGGTTTTGTGGGCTGATTTGTTACCCCAATAAAAAAGCCCGAATCTTCAATGGGAAGATCCGGGCTTTATGTAATTTTTATTAAGTTATAAAAAGACGTATCGCTCCTTCACCTTCTTTACCTTCGAAGAGTTATTGTGAAGCATCTACGGGCAGGTCTTCTGACTATCGGGTTATCCTAATGACTACGCCTTCCCACCCCGATCAAAGCCGGGAGAAGTGGCCTGTTATCACGAAATAAATTGTGAAATGCAGTCTTAGTAGCCGATTACAGCGGCGGGTCCGTGCCCTTTAAGGGACTTCCCTATTATGTTGCTACCAGCAAGTTGCTGTTAGCGAACACCCATAAACGAATTTAAAATTTTCAAAGTACAGTAATCAATTAAAAATTGAGGCTGAATAATAAATGACAGGAAAATTATTGTCAAGAAGAAACTGTTTAAAGCACTCCCTGTTGTTTTCTTATGTAGTGGCAACACAACCACTTAGATGATATTCTATTATTGAAAAACAGTCCTGGGTTTTAAAAAATTTAACTGTATAAAAAAGCTTGACAATTAATGAGGATTATTTATATTTAGGTTTGTTGTATTCTAATATATTTGCTTATTAAACCGTAGGGTTTTGTTAGTAGAGAAGCTAACGGTAATATTTTTTTAGATAAAAGGAGGAAGTAATGAAGGCTATAGTAGATGCTGATGAATGTACCGGTTGTGAACTTTGTACGCAAACATGTCCGGAAGTTTTTGATATGGAAGATGATATCGCTATCGTAAAGGGCGATTCCGTTGCTGGTGAATTTGAGGAAACCTGTAGACAGGCAGCAGAAGAGTGTCCTGTTGAATGCATAGTTATTGAGGACTAATTTCTTGTAAAGTACCAGCTAAGGCAAGAAGGTACTACGACAACGTATAGGATCTGATAAGGAGAATTGCTTAGATAGAAATTATAAAATATTTCTGGACGGCATTCTCCTTATTTTATTTCTCAACCTTTTCTAACACCACCCTGTTTTCTTTAGACAACTCTGCTTTATAGAATTCCTCATCTTCCGGCAATGCCAGGTACGAATTAGAAGTATAATCAATTCCGATCTCTACATTTCCCGTCTGGCATTCAAGCAAATGTCCTCCTGCCTTTTTATCTTTAGTAATAAAGTGAAAATGGTAACCGGGGACATTGATCCCTTTCATATAACCCGGAAACCGGGACCCCACTAATATGCCTTTTACCTCATGAAACTCAAATATTGGCTGGTCCTTTACTATTTCAACAAGCGGTTGATACGGTTTGTTCTGCCCGGGAACACTCCTTGTCTTGACATACTTAAACGTCCCTTCAATTTTGAACGCGTAAAAAATGTTTTTCGTTGGAAGGGCATTGTCCAGATATTGCTCTAATTGCTTATAGTTTACGGACTTTTTTAATACTATTGTTTTGTCCGGCTCAAAGAAAGTAACCACGGCGAATGGGGTTTCCATTAAGTCGTCAACAGGATAAGCTATTCCGTCTGCCTTTATTTGATAAAACACACCATCTAGTCCTATCATCTCACCATCAAGATTGTTAAATGTTCCCAGTCCCAGGTCACCATGCTTCTTTAACTCTTTAAATGTTACATTTCCGTCATAAACTTCATCCAGCAAGGCGTTTATCGTTGACGTTTGGTATAATACTTCTTCATTTTTTTGTGCGTATGAACACCCGCATATAGGTATTGCCAGGAGTATGGCTATCAATATATGTTTCATAATTGTTTTTACATAGAGATTAAAAATGCTCATTATTTTTTTGGTAGAAGCGAACCTTTATCTTTTCTATCCAGAGATAGAACGGTTGGGCAAAGGATGAGAAACGCCCGCCCAGACGGGCAGCTACCCATTCAACTTAGATTACAATAATTTTTCAGCAATCTGGACTGCGTTCAGGGCCGCTCCTTTCAGCAGATTATCGCTTACAACCCACATATTCAATCCGTTTTCTACCGATTGGTCTTCCCGTATCCTTCCCACGAAAGTCTCATCTTTACCGGCAGCATCAGTCGCCAGTGGATATAACTGCTTTGACGGATCATCAAGGACAACGACACCTTCCGCCTTACTTAATAAATCCCTGGCCTGATCTGCGCTCAACGCCACCTCTGTTTCTATATTGACCGACTCGCTGTGACCTCTGAATACAGGCACCCTTACGGTTGTTGTTGTTATACGGAAGGAACTGTCCTCCAGGATTTTCTTTGTTTCATTAATCATCTTCATCTCTTCATCAGTATAACCGTTTGGTAAGAACGCATCACTCTGAGGTAATTGAGGCAGGGCATTAAATGCTATCTGATGAGGAAATATAGTGCGATTAAATTCTCCACTCTTCTCAGAAAGTATATGCTCGGCTTCCTTCTTTAGTTCTATCAGAGCACTATATCCTGCTCCGGATACAGCCTGATAGGTTGATACTACTACCCTTTTTATTTTTACCGCATCATGTATCGGTTTTAAAATTAAAACAAGTTGTATCGTTGAACAGTTCGGGTTTGCAATTATACCATTATGTTCCGAGATCCTGTTTGCGTTTACTTCAGGTACAACCAGAGGCACATCTTCGTCCATTCTGAAGGCGCTTGTGTTGTCCACGACAACACAATTTTTCTCTATAGCATAAGGTACAAATTCCCTGCTGATACCGCCCCCAGCACTGAAGAGTCCGATGTTCATCCCATCAAATGAATCTGCTGTTAATTCCTGTACCTCTACCTCTTTCCCACGAAAGACTACGCTCTTTCCTGCCGAACGGCTTGAAGCAAGCGGCCTCAACTCGTCAACAGGAAAATCTCTTCTTTCAAGCACCCTGAGCATTTCTGTTCCTACTGCTCCTGTGACCCCTACTACAGCAACATTAACTCCCATATCGATTATGCTCCTTATATTATTAATTACTTTGTAAAATTCTGTTTATTAAGAAAGTTTTTTGCGTATCATAAAAAGTTAAAAGTGCCTAAATAACTATTTAAGCTGTTTGAGACGTTTAAACAGTTTAAACGGTTATTTAGCCCTAATCAAAATATCATCACTGATATTCAACTCATTCTTTACATCATGAATCTGAGACAGAAACCTCCGGGCATCTTCCGGATAACCGGCAGTTGGCTTTATATCCTCTATTTTTTCCTGCCAGAACTCGTTAAACAGTTTTATAAATAGCTCACGGATGTATTTACTGAACATTGAGGCAAGTGCTGTTGGAAAATACTTTGAGTCTGCGCCTACAATAAAAGAGACATCCATCTTTTTGCTTTCATTCATAATACTATAGGTTGACAGAGGATTTCCCTCTACAATTGGATCTACATTACATCCCTTAAAATGTTGAGACAGTAATTGCTCGTAATAGTTTCTGCCCCCGTGTTTATCTATTAAAACTTTCGGCTTGTGCTTCCCATAACATTCAAAAATTTCTTTAAGATGCGTTACACAGTCCTCGAAGAGGAGCAAAGACTTGTTACCAAGAAGCTCAAGTTGTCTGTTTATCTCCGATACACACAGAAAACGGCTTTTAATATCAAGTATGCGTACGTCCCGCAAGTTTGCCGTATCGTTGAAAATGTCCGCGTAATTCATGATCGCAGATACATTTGAAGCTAGAGGCAGATCAAGGTCTTTTCCCTGATACCATGGATATTTTTCCAGGACGTCTTCATCGCAACCAGATAATAGTTTCAGTAAATCAGTGAATTTTGTTACCGGACCCTTTGTATACCATATAAAAGACAAAACCGCCTCTTCCAGCATTTTTAATCCGGTTTTCTGCTGGTATAACTTTTTACTATCACCAACAATTATACGATTTCCACGTTTTTGAATTTTTTCAGAAACCGCGTCCTTCAGAAGGTGCCAGATATTTGTATCATGATGATATTTATCCGGTATTTCCATTACGACCTTTGATAGAACAAACGGTCCTAATGTGGGACCATAACCGGCTTCATCAATACCTGCAATTATTGGCATTTTCTAAAAAAACGTGGAAATTGTAATATGATTTGGAATACTCAAGGATTATAACGCATGGGCATAAAGTGGTCAAGAAACCATTTTATGTCACGGATTTGCACAAACTTTTAGAGAATAAAAAGCTTTATAGAGGCAGGGCCAGGCCTTCAAGAACAAAATAACGAATGGTTGTTGATTCAATTCTCCTTGACAAAGAAGGGGTCTAAAATATAATTACCTAACCCGTTATAATATAATCTTAATTAAATCTGAAGTGCCTAAAACACCTGAAATTAATAGTAAACAAAAGGTTATGGCATAAAATATTATTTTTGATTTAATAGAACATGGGTAATTTAAAACAGCATCATTAAGAGGTATAAATATGGAAAAAATAGAAGGTAAGGTTGCAAAAATACTCGATGAATACAGTATCGTAATTAATATCGGCAGAAATCATGGCGTAGTGGACGGTATGGTCTTTGCCGTCTTTATACAGAGTGATGAGGAGGTAAAGGATCCGGACAGTAGCGAAGTCTTGGGAAAACTGGAACATATAAAGGAACATGTCTTTGTGGCTCATGTACAGGACAAATTCTCCACCTGTGTTGCCGGAGAGAAGGGATCGCCATGCGAAGAACATGAATCTCATGGCGCACAGACACTCAGCGGAGCTATGATGGCCGAGTCAATGCCAGGAAGCTCCGGAAGCAATAAACTCAGTAGTGAAAGACTGAATGTTAATACCTCTCAGATCAGCGGTATACCACAGTTGGGTCCAATATCAGTCGGCGACATGGTACGTGCTGTTGAGGTAAATGGATAGGGGCAGAACACGATGTATTATTGTTGCCTGGCTGGTGTGAAAGAAAATATATAGTATCAAATGAAAATTGGTGGAATCCAAGAGAAAGTCAGAAGAGAAGAATATGAAATTAGTTTTCACGCAGAAAAGGAAAGATATGCAGAGGATATAACGATCCATGACTTGGAAACCGCAATTTATAATGGAGAAATATTGGAAGAGTATTCTGATGATCCGAGGGGACCAAGCTGTCTAATTCTCGGTTATTCAAAAACGAAACCGATTCACATTGTTTGTGGTTATGACCCTGCAAAGTGGGCCAAAATAATAACAGTCTATGTGCCAAAACGGCCAAAGTGGATTAATGCAAGAACAAGGCAAAAAGGTGGTAAGAAAGATGCATGAATATGGAGATTGTTCCTTCTGTGGTGGAGAAGTGAAGGAAAACAAGGTTGAATTGGATTATCGTTATAAAGGAAAGTTATTTATCTTTCAAAATGTACCAGCCGGTGTTTGTCAACAATGCGGAGAGAAAAATCTCACTGCAAAAGTAGCCAAAGAGATTGAGCATAGAATTCAGACGAATGAGAAATGGGATAAGACTATTTCTGTTCCAGTAGATGTTCTACCTGGAGAAATGGCAGTATAAAGAAATCAATGATTTTTCCAAAGAGAACAATTTAATATACTTAACTCATTCTGAAATATAACAACTAGATATGCTTAAGAAGAAAAGTCCTTATATTAAATATCAGAGAGCAGAAAATATATGAAAATATTAAGATCACAGGAAGGTTATATCACGCAGGAGATTGAAGCTCTCAAGCAGGTAATGAGCATATTTGCTGACACGGTTACCAAAGGGATGGAAGCAAAAACAAAAGAGGTCTTTGGTGAACCGTTATCACCGGCTGAAAGTGTCAAGCGTGTTATTCAAGACGTAAGAGAAAAAGGTGATGAAGCCCTGGAATATTATTCAGAAAAGTTTGAAGGTGTAAGCCTGTCCGCAGAAAATATTAAAATTAAAACGTCTGAAATTGATGATGCTTACAAGAAAGTAACTCCGGAATTAATAAGTGCTTTAAAAAATGCAAAGGAAAATATCCGAAAATTCCAGGAACACATTTGTATACGCGAACCAGGACCCTTTCATTCAAATGGGGCAAGGATAAAAGTGAAATATAATGCTATTGAAAATGTTGGAATTTATGTCCCTGGTGGCTCAGCATCATATCCGTCTTCAGTATTAATGAATGCGGTACCTGCAAGGGTTGCGGGAGTAAAAAAAACTGTGGTTGTAACGCCACCCGGCAGAGAAGGGACTATCTCTCCTGAAAGACTGGTCGCGTGCAGGGAAGCAGATGTGGATGAAGTTTACATGATTGGAGGCGTACACGCAATTGCCGCGCTCACCTTTGGCACCAAAACTGTCCCTAAGGTTGATAAAATTGTCGGGCCCGGAAATCAATTTGTGACACTTGCCAAGAGGGAAGCATACGGGCATGTAGGCATAGACATGTTGGCAGGACCAAGTGAGGTGCTCATCATAGCTGATGAATCTGCGAATCATGCATTTGTCGCTTCTGATCTGCTGTCACAGGCAGAACATGCCCCCGGTATTTCAATACTGGTTACCAGCTCTGAGGAAGTTGCAAACGGAGTATTAAGGGAAATATCCAGACAAATCGAGACTTCAACTCGCAGAGATCTGATAAAGGAATCCCTGGATAAATTTGGCGTTATCGTTATTGCAAAAGATATGAATGAGGCCGTGGATATCTCAAATACCCTGGCTCCGGAGCACTTACTGGTAATGGTGAAAAACGAAGACGAGGTTTTATCGGGGTTGAAACATGCAGGTGCTATATTCGCCGGGCCGTATACACCGGTAGCTGTTGGCGACTACTTTGCCGGACCGTCACATGTCTTACCAACTGGTGGGACAGCGAGATTTTTCTCCGGCCTGTCAGTAAATGATTTTCTTAAAAGAACAAGTATAATTTCATATTCGGAGGAAGTCCTGAGATCAGCAGCAGATGACATAATAACCATTGCGGAGTCAGAAGGCCTGCAGGCCCACGCTAATTCGGTACGGATAAGAATAGATAAGTAAATTGTACAAGACAAGAAATGTCGGGTTTCTTTCCCGACGACTTTGAATTCCCTATATACTAATACAAAAAATGGAAACTAAAAAACAATCAAGTTACTTCAGAAAAAATGTTGATGAAATGACCGGGTACATTCCCGGCGAACAGCCTAAGGACGGCCTATACATCAAACTCAATACTAATGAAAACCCATATGCCCCTTCCCCCAAAGTTCTTGCTGCCCTGAAGGATGAAATAGATGAAAGATTGCGGTTGTATCCTGACCCGGTCTCTACAGGCGCCAGGGAAAAGGTCGCAGAGGTATTTAAGACAAAACCGGAAAGAGTCATGGTAGGCAATGGATCTGATGATCTCTTGACCATAATAACCCGGAGCTTTGTCAGCAAAGATGATAAGGTTATTTATCCGTATCCGACGTATCTTTTATACAAGACGCTGTCAGAAATTCAGAATGCGAAAGAGTGCATTATTGATTTCCGTGAAGATTATTCTCTTCCGGAAGAGATCCTGGTAAAAGGCGCTGCCGTTACCTTTATGTGTAATCCCAACTCACCGTCAGGGACAATGATACCGGTTGACAAAATTTCAGAAATTGCAGGAAAGATAGACGGTATAATTGTGGTTGACGAAGCATATGCAGATTTTGCCGATGATAATTGTATGAGACTGGTTGATAAACACCCAAACCTCATTGTCCTGCGTACACTTTCCAAATCATATTCACTGGCCGGAATGCGTCTGGGTTTTGCTGTCGCACAGGAAGAACTGATTAATGGCATGATGAAGGTTAAAGATTCGTATAATGTGGACAGGCTCAGTATGGCATCTGCAGTTGCCGCACTGGACGATCAGGAAACGTTCAAACAAAACGTTTCCCGGATAATAAAAACACGAGAACACCTGATATACTCACTGAAAGAACTTGGATTTTTTGTATACCCATCCCAGTCAAACTTTGTTATGATCAGGTGCAAAGATTCCTACGAAGCGAAAGAGATCTATCGGGAACTGAAGGAGAGAAAGATACTTGTCAGATATATAGATCAACCAAGACTTGACGACTGCTTAAGAATTACGGTAGGAACAGACGAAGAAATAGATACTTTACTGAAAGAACTGGCAGATATACAGCTGGTTTTGCTGAATCAAAATAGCTGATTATGAAAAACAGGATATCTAATATAGACAGAAAGACGAATGAAACGAATATCAGTCTGTCACTTAATCTGGACGGTGAGGGTAAACGTTCGGTATCTACCGGTATAGGCTTCTTTGATCACATGCTGGACCTGTTTGCAAAACACGCCTTGTTTGATCTGGAGATTAAAGCTACCGGTGATACACATGTAGACTTTCATCATACGGTTGAGGATGTGGGTATCTGTGTAGGACTGGCGGTAAAAGAAGCTTTAGGCGATAAGGCGGGGATCGTCCGTTTTTCCAACGTCAGTGTGCCAATGCAGGAATCGCTTGCAAATATAGCGCTTGATATCAGCGGGCGTTCTGCCCTTGTCTTCAACGCAAAGTTAGACTCAAAGAAGATTGGTGATTTTGACTCTGAATTGATCAAGGAGTTTCTTGAGGCATTTACGGTAAACGCCGGTCTTAACCTTCATGTAGACGTCCCATACGGTGAAAACGCACATCACATTGCGGAAGCGATTTTCAAAGGTTTAGCAAAGGCCATTGACAGGGCAACGAGAATCGATGAACGAACGAATGAAGTCCCCTCGACAAAGGGTGTTTTATAAACGACGGTAATCTGTAGACACTCATACCTCTTTTAATTATTGATCGAAAGGATTTTTCCGTGACAATGAACAACAATATTATTATTAACTATAGAAATACGTTATCTTTAGCGTTTCTCATTATTGGTATTTTTTTATCTACCTTGACACCGACGGTATGGTCAGACGAACAGGAAGAGAATATCTCTCCACAACATTTCGGAGAAAGGGTTGCTCGCACACCCTGGCCAATGTACCGCCACGACCTGCACCATACGGGTCGCAGTCCTTACGCGGGGCCTGAGACAAATGACATAAAATGGACATTTCAGACTGAAGCGCCAATATCATCTTCTCCTGTAATAGGTATTGATGGTACCATATATTTCGGATCACAGGACACACATCTCTATGCCATCAATCCGGATGGCACGCTGAAATGGAAGTTTAAAACAGGAGCTGAGGTAGACTCGACTCCGACAATAGATGTTGATGGTGTTATATATGTTGGTTCCTGGGATAAATACCTCTATGCCATCAATCCGAACGGCAAGCTGAAATGGAAACATGAAACAAAAGGAGGTATTATCTCGTCTCCCGCAATAGGTAATGACGGTTCGATTTATTTTGGAGGCTGGGATAACAAAGTACATGCTATAGATGCGGAAGGCAAACACAAGTGGGGATACAAGACGGCAGACCACATATGGTCTTCTCCTGCGATAGGGGACAATGATATGGTTTATTGCGGTGCAGAAGATTACTATATATTTGCCCTCAAGCCTGATGGCAATGCCGTATGGTCATTTGGCACTCGCTATCTGCTGGAATCATCACCTACAATTGGAGATGATGGAGCATTATATTTCGGTTCTGAAGACTCATACCTCTACGCACTTTACCCTGACGGCAAACTGAAATGGAAATACAAAACAGAATATGATATTGATTCATCCACCGCCCTGGCACTGGACGGTACGATTTATACTGGGTCCGGAGACGGCAAACTCTACGCAATAAATCCAGACGGTACTCTTAAATGGACATTTCAAACTAAATATTCTGTAATGTCTTCGCCTGCAATTGATGCCAATGGAGTTATTTATGTGGGTTCTCGTGATAAGAAATTCTATGCGGTAAACCCTGACGGTACCATGAAGTGGTATGTTGAAACAGGCAGTGCTATTGAATCATCCGCCGCGATAGATAAAGACGGAACTATTTATATCGCCTCAACTGATGGCAAGCTCTACGCTATCGGGAAAAAGATGGAGATCTATCCGTGAGGATTTACGATTTAATTATAATCAAGAGGTAAGGAAAAATTCGGGAATACCCACTTTCACATTGAAAAAATCCGGATGATGAATATAACTCTTTCAATACCTGACTGGGTTGCCAGAGAGCTCTCCAGCTATCCCGAACATCTCCCTACACATGAAGACCGAATGAGAATGATTATTCATTTCTCAAAATTAAATTTTGAATACGGAACCGGTGGCCCCTTCGCTGCGGGAGTATTTGAACAAAATACCGGTAAAATAATTTCCATAGGTGTCAACATAGTTGTACCATCAAACTGCTCTTCAGCTCATGCCGAAATAATGGCCTTATCAATCGCTCAAAAGAAACGTAAAACATTTGACCTCGGAAGCCCCGGCATGGTGTCACACGAACTTGTTGTTAACTGGAGGCCATGTGCAATGTGTTACGGAGCAGTTCTATGGTCCGGCATACGATTGCTTGTAATAGCAGGCAGTGGAAAAGTGCTAGAGAAAATTACAGGTTTTGACGAAGGCCCTATTCACCCGGATTGGAAAGAAGAACTCAAAAAGCGTAATATAGATGTCATTGATAACGTACTGAGTGAAGAAGCCTGCAAAGTTTTCCATGCATTCACGGAAGGCAACGGTTTTGTATATAACCCATCCCGTGGAGATCCTTTGAAATAATGTGATGTTGTGTTTAACACAGAAAGGAGAAGAAATGAAATGAGATTAAGAACGGAAAGGATGTTTATCATCGTTGTAGTTTCAATAGTAATTTTCGGTTTCTGTTCCACAATGAATATTGTTTTTGCTTCTGAAGGCGTTACCTCAGCTTCGGGCTATCAGGAAACCGATGATGACAAAAAAGGTGCTGATGGAATAGGCAACAATGCCATCTTTGGAGGTAATGTGGGAATTGGTACAATGAACCCGCTAGCCAGACTTCATATTTTTGGCAGCCCCGGAGTTGACGGAATTATGTTCCCTGATGGAACATTACAGACCACTGCATCAACAAATGGATGGAGCAATACTTTTTGGCAAAAAGAGAACTCCGCTATATACAACACAAACAATGGTAATGTAGGCATAGGTACAAAAACTCCGGAGTCAAAGTTAGAAGTAAAAGGAGATATAAAGGCAAAGACAGTAAATGGTAATGATGTTGTCAGTACACAATCCTTTCAGATATTCCCTGCAGGGCATTTTTCGTTTACCACAGAACAAACCTCTTACTCATCGGTAACTAAATATTTGAATGGCGGCTTACTATCTCAATTCCTTGCACCTCTCGAAGGAACGAAGCGTTATTACCGGCTCAAGGTGACATATGCGGACAATATAACAGAATCTGATGGTGTTGCCGGTTCAAACTTGCGTTATATCGAAGACGATGGGAATGTTGAAATTTTCAACTTTGTTCTGGATTATTCATCGGCATCCGGTGATTGGATAAATCAGAGAGTAAGTGATAGATTTGTTTATGATGGTATTGAAGTAACGAGAATGGAATTCCGAAGTGGTGTCAGGGGTAAATATCTCCAAATTTATGGAATCTGGATAATTGCGGAGGATGTTATAGAATAAGAAAGTATACGGATAGAGAAAGAAGAACCACAGAGGAACACAAAGTAAAAGAAATAGGACACCGATAGGTGCAGATTTAAACAGATAGAAGGATACCATATAAAGATTGAATCTTGACTGGTCCAGGCTTGCCCGCCAGAATGACATGGTCAGGCTGGTAGCCTGAAGCAAAAAATTTGGGCTCAATTAAAATGATTGAACCAGCATAAATAACCCAAAAAGAGATCCTTTCTTTTAATATCTTATCATTATTGACAAAACCAGCTTCATCATATACATTGACAAAGCAATTTTTTAAAAGAATGCTCAAGCGCTTATTAAGCTATGGGAAATCACTGCTTTTGCAAAAGTAATAAACCTGTTTAATATTCTCTTTATATCTAAGATTTTAAAAATAACTAAAACCGATTACTCCATGCCGGAAATCATTGACAATTTAGACCAAGAGGTTGCTGTGGCAGTTGCTCATTACTGGGTTACCCGCAAGGCACAAGGGGAAAGACAAAAGAGTAAAGGCACCTCTGATGCCGGCTTGAGGAGTGCTGTGACCGGTGGAGCACAAATGGATGGATTTATCAATCTTGTTACAAAGATAATCTTAGATACCGGAATTGAAAGTAAGTATGTTTACCAGAAGAAATCATTAGAGTTGCCCGGATTCTTTCGGCCAACGAAGGAATGGGATTTACTTGTTATCAAAGATGGTAATTTAGTCGCTGCGGTAGAGGCGAAGTCTCAAGTTGGACCTTCATTTGGTAACAATTTTAATAACCGAACAGAAGAGGCGATGGGAACCGCTCTTGATCTATGGACAGCATTCAGAGAAGGCGCGTTTAGTGGAGATACTCAACCATTTCTTGGTTATTTCTTTATGCTTGAAGAGTGTGAAGCTTCAACACGTCCGGTGAGGGTAAAAGAACCGCACTTCAAGGTGTTACCTGAATTTGTAGGAGCTTCATATATGAAGAGATATGAGTTGTTTTGCAAAAAGCTTGTTCGCGAACGTCATTATACTTCTGCATCGTTTATTACCTCTAACAGTATCAATGGAGTTAATGGTATTTATAAAGAACCGTCAACAGATCTTGCCTTCTCCAGCTTTGCGAAATCGCTCTCCTCTCACGTAAGGATTTTTGCGGAATGACCGGCATGAATGAAACAGACCAAAAACTGATATACGGCGATTCGCGAAACCTCTCTTTTTTGCCAGACGCATCTGTTCATCTCGTAGTAACGTCCCCCCCGTACTGGAACCTTAAACGTTACAATGAAAATTCCGGTCAATTGGGCCACATAGATGATTATGAGACATTTTTAAAAGAACTGAAGAAAGTATGGAAAGGTGTATTCAGGGTCCTGGTTCCTGGCGGCAGATTAGTATGTGTCGTAGGTGATGTTTGCGTTTCACGACGTAAATACGGGCGGCATCTTGTCTTCCCTTTACACGCTGATATTTCTGTAATATGCAGGAAACTTGGATTTGATAATCTTAATCCCATCATCTGGCACAAAATATCAAATGCAAACTTTGAAGTATCCAATGGTACAAAGTTTCTGGGCAAGCCATACGAACCCAATGCTATTATCAAAAATGATATGGAATACATTTTAATGCAACGGAAACCGGGAGGATACAGACAGCCTACTGCAGAACAGAGAAAGCAAAGTAAAATAAGTAAAAATGATTTTAACGATTGGTTTAGGCAAATATGGAACATAACCGGCGCTTCTACAAAGAGTCACCCTGCCCCTTTTCCTCTCAAATTAGCAACCCGTCTGGTCAGGATGTTTTCCTTTAGTAATGATACGGTACTGGATCCTTTTTGCGGTTCCGGAACAACAATGATTGCAGCTTTAAGAAATGGCCGAAACAGCATTGGTATAGATATCGACAAAGAGTATTGCCGAATGACCGCACGAAACTTAAAAACGGAAATTAATGATTCATCAATCAATTCAAGGTTAATTTTCCAAAAAATGGCTAACGATAGTTCTGGTAAAATGAAAATCTGTGAAGATCAATCTTTATACAAAGTAAGAACCACAAAAAAAGTCTGAAATAGGTTGGGAAACTTAAGAGAGATTTAAAATAAAAATGCTCCGGAAAAAATTATTTTATTATTAATTTACTACGCAAAAATCTATCCAGACGATACTGATTTCGGTTTGATAAACAGTAAAAAAGGTGTTGATATAGCCTATATTTTTAAAGAAAGGAGTTAAATATGCGAATAAAACTAGTATTGTTAATAACCTGTTGTTTTCTCTTGGTTAATTCTGAAGCATACGCAATATCAAAGAAGAAATTGAATGATAGGATTGAAAGGTATAACAATTATCTTGATGAGGTAATGGAGATCCCAGATACCGAAATACCATCGAATCTTTTAAAGAGCTGTAAGGGCATCTTAATAATGCGTCAGTACAAAGCAGGGTTTATTTTTGGTGTCAAGGGTGGATCGGGTGTCGCGCTGAAGAGAGACAAAGAAACTGGCAAATGGAGCGCCCCCACATTTGTTACCAATGCCGAAGGAAGTTTTGGATTTCAAATTGGAGGTCAGGCGATTGATGCGATACTTTTGATAATGAATAAAAGTGGTGTTGAGTCGTTGCTGCAAGCAAAATGTAAATTAGGTGTTGATGTCTCTGTAGCCGCAGGTCCGGTTGGAAGGGACGCTGAAGCCAAGATAGGGCCTGACACTGCATTTCTGGTTTATTCAAAGGCGAAAGGTCTTTATGGAGGTATTTCATTAGAAGGTGGAATTATCACTCAGGATAATAAAGCTAACAAAAAATTCTACGGCAAAGAGGTTACCGTAAAAGAGATTTTCAAGGGAGAAGTCGATGTGCCTGAAGAGGCAAATGTACTAATTAAAACACTGGATAAATACTGTAATTGATGTAGAAGTTTTGAAGCATATTAATTCAAGACCTGATATTAGTACGTACAAAGTGAAATATAAAGGCCCTTTCTCGGACGAAACTATTTATGACAAAGCATTAGAATGAGAAGGCAATTAAAGGACTTTCCAAATACGTCAATATAGATATGTAATGCCAGGGTGTTTGTTGGAAATGTTCTACCAAAAGAGTTACCTGATTATTGAGCATATACCACAGTCCCTAAATTTTGTATATTTTATGAAGTCCTTAACCAACTCTTGTAAAACCAAATTTATACAATCATATCATACTAACTGCTGAAGCTCCATTTTTAATACCACGTGAGGAGACTTCTCTCAAAGGTCGTTCAACCTTTTGTACCGCAATGGACCGTATTTTAACTACACCCGATTAATTCCGTGTCTATCAAACAGCAACAACGAGAGCTACCGGTTTCACACTTGTTTCGCCGGTCATTACCGTTAAGCTATTGCAATCTCTCGGACAATTAAAATCTTTGGCAGATGCCGGTCTTCCCAATTGTTCAGCAGAGAATGTACTTCTCAGACTTACGATCCTAACAGTTTTCTCCCCTTCTTTTTTTAGTTCATGTTCCATATATTTCTCCTTTCTGGTCCTACGATACTTCTGCATCCTCACGTGGTAAATCCTGTTTTGTCATCTTATCTTTAATAACACTGTCGATGTACTGCCATAGCTCAGGGTTCTTCTCGGTTACCTGCAACATATAGTCGAAGATTACCTGATATTTTGCGCAGTTGAATTCGCAGAAATTACTTATCCCAGCTGCAAATCTTCCCTTATCACCATTGAGTTTCTCAAAGCAAAGGTCACAGACTTTCTGGAGATAGCAGGAAGTACATCCTGTCCAATCCAGGTGTAGTATTGTATTCAAATCTTTCATCTTCTCGTAATACCAGACACCTTCATTCACATTCCCAATGACTAAGTTCTCTCCTTTTGCAGATTTGTGACAGATAAAGATATCGCCGTTTCCTGAAACAGCTCCCTCCTTATAACCAGTTAAGCATCCCTTTGTGAAAGGTGTCGAATCCTCCCCATTAAAATAAACCTGGCTGGTTATCTGCATGTTAAAAAAGCGACCAAATGTGTCATGATATAGAGCAGCCTGTATGACATTTAGTTTTTTTATGATATCCTGATCAGATCTGAGTCCTTCCATGCGGAGCAGGACCCGCCCCAATGTATGAAGCATATTAAAAAAATGATCACTATCCTTTGCGAGATCGTAGTAGGGTTCCTTAACAACGAAAGAATAATGCCCCTCGCTTACAATGAGCTGGACGAGCGGATGCTTAAAAACTTTTCCGTCTTTATTCTCTAAAGCTTCAGGAGTGATTACGCCTTTCAAGCGTAAGTTGTTTCTAAAATACTTTGGACTACGGTCATAGATTTTTTGAAGGTTTTTTATGATTCTTTCAAAGCTTCCTTGCTTGTTTCCCTTGATTTTGCGGTATCGATCGTGACCAGTTTTTGTGCTGTCCAGACTGAATTGTAGATACACATTGTTCAGTATAAGGAAATCAAGAATCTCATGCGTGATGATAGTTCCATTCGAGGAAATCGTCACAGCAACTTTTTGACCATCTGGAGTAATTATACTCTTTAAGTATTCTACACCGCGCTTAATCAATTTAAACGCAATCAACGGCTCACCACCAAAAAAGTCCAAACGAATTTCCGGAGATTTCCTTGAGTGTGCGTGCAGAAACTTCATCGTGTTTTTAAGCGTATTCCAAGACATTGAAACCTGGGAAAGCTTCTCATGTTGTTTATATTGTCCTCCATAAATACAATACGAACAACCAAGGTTGCATTCAGTTGTAGTAAAAACAGTAAATCCTTCCATGCGTTCTGAGAGAACCTTTTCATATTGAGAGTTATCATGTCTGAGAGCACGTTGGAAATGATAAGAGACCAACAAATTGTCAGCCTGGACCGTCAACAGATCTCTATAGGCCTGTCGAAGCTGATCATCTGAATGTTGAGGCAGCAAAACGATTAACTCATCCAAGCCGACATTCCTTCCACGCAAGATCGATAACATGTCAAAAGCGACTCGATCGACCTTCAGAAAGTGAACATTCTTCGCATCAAAAACGAAGTAGCCTTCATCTGTCATAAACAATTCGATCGGTAGATATCTATATCCACCACCAAAACCACTTTTGAGACGATCTCTCTCCAAATCAGTAAGCGTGACATTGTCTTGGATCTTGTGAGTTGTAAAACGGGTCGCTCTACTCTCTAAGAGATTTAGTCTGCCGCTCTGACCATGCAGAGTTTTATCTTTAGAACTAACAAAATGTTCCATAATTTACCAACACTCCTCCTACGACTATTGTTACTTTACTATGTGCCATACAATCTAGTTCTCCATTCCAGGGACAACCCGGTAAAGGTTTCTTTATATTTAAACGTTCAGAACGGAACCACTATGAACTGAAAGTGTATAGTTTTAAACTAGCGTGCTGATATAACAAACGGTTAGAAATTAACGGTTACTATATCCGAACAGTTAGGGGTAGGTGATGACTCACAAACATGGTATGTATAGCTGCTACCACCTCCTTTTCCGATGTTATCAGTATAGGTATAAGGGAAAGAGTTTGGTGTCGTATCAACCAGTGTACCGTTTCGATATATATCGACGTAATCAGTATTTGCATTGCTCCAGGTTAAGTCTACTTTTTTAATACCCTTATCTTTGTACCCATTCGCAGAAAATACTATGGAAGCAGGTTGTGTCGTCGCATTAACAGGATCGTCATAATCAGATTGTCCTGAACCGTTATAAGCCGCTATCTGATACCAGTATTTTGTGTTAGATTCCACATCAGTGTCACTGTAAGCTTGAATGTCCTCGCCGACCATTGCAACATTATTCCAGGACTCACCGGAATCTACAGAACGTTCGATACGGAATCCGTATTCATCAATTGCATTATCCGTCCATGACAGGTTGATCTGACCGGAAGAAACTGCAATAGCATTCAAACCAGTCGGTGCAGATGGTGGAACTCCCGGTTGATTTTCGGTGCTAATATAGAGATCATCCACAAAAACGGTATCCAGGGGCTTATTGCCTCTGCTACGGTCTGTATCGAGCACACGGATAAGTACATTACCCTGTGTAGCAGGTGGCAGTGAAACAGAAACTATACCGTCATCCGTGGTATTGTTGATAGTCAATACATCAACGTAAGTTGCCCCTGCGTCCGTAGAATAAGCAAAAACAAAATTGTCATTATCTACAGTATCGCTTTGCCAGGCGTTAATAAACAGTGCTACCAAATTTCCGGATTGTACAGGGACTACCCAGACATGTTCCAGGTAGCTGTAACGATTGCTTCGCCTACCGCCAGATTCGCGTTCCCTGATAGATTCTGCTACTCCATCATCAGCTAAGGTATCAGTGTAAGAACCTGTTACTGTACCTGAAACATAATTCTCGCTGATCGGATATTGATTGATAGTGGGTGGTTGAGATACATCAATTGTAACCGTATCTGTACCGGTATCACCAATATCATCGGTCACCGTCAGCGTTACGACAAAAATACCTGCTGAATTATATGTATGCGATGGAGTTGCACTGTTCGAACCGCCACCGTCTCCGAAGTCCCAGGAATAGCCGGTAATCATTCCGTACGGTGCATCAGGATCATTGGAACCGATACTGTCAAAGTTGACGTTTAATGGTGCGGTACCAGAAGTAGAATCTGCCGAAGCCATTGCAATCGGTGCTTTGTTATCCACCGTGATGCTGACAGTATCACTATCAGACAGGCCATCGTTATCAACCACGGTGAGAGTTGACGTGTAGTTACCCGGAGCGTAATAGGTGTGGGCAGGATCACTGTTAAGTGAATTATCGCTGCCGTCACCAAAATTCCATTCGGAACTTTGAATGTCACCGTCAGGATCATAGGATTGATTGCCAAATAAATATATCGTGAAAGGTGCCGGGCCGTTCAGGGGAGGAGTCGCAGTTGCCACAGCTACCGGAGATTGCAGACCGCCAGGATCAGGAACGCTTCCACTGATAGTATATTGGCCAAGGCTTGCATAATCAGTGTAACCGGTTCCCAGTGGATCACCCTTACCGGTACCATCAATAGAAATGAAGTATTCGCCCGCAGGCAGCGCCGTCTCGTTGATGGAAGCAGACAGACCTTCTACCGGATTGGAGGTCGCAATCAGGAAGCCGCTTGCATCGTACAGTTCAGCAAGGATATCCAGATTAGGACTCAGCGGGACGGGATTGATACTTAGCAAAACATTACCGTTGCCGCTTACGAAACGAAAAAAATCAATGTCAGTTCTGCGTTCAATTAAACCGGTACCGTTGAGAGAAACCGTGGTACCGTCAGTTGTATTGCCAAGTACAGTCGAATTTGCCTGATCATTACCATGGTCATCTGCCATAAGCAATGCTCCATTGTTCTGGATGATCTGAATATCATCCTGGGAATTGTTGGAGTTTGCATATTCTCCTCTGCTCCATTGTACTAATTGTTTGTAGTAACCTACACCCATAATCGGGGCCCAACCTGTTGCACCGCTACCGTGACCGCTGTAATAAGAGGTACCACCTATAGCGCCATCGTGTGATAGACCAAGATTATGACCTGCCTCGTGTGAAACTGCTTCTGCCACACCTACTTCACTGGTGTTGAATACAAAAGCAGGTTTGTAGTAGTCTCCCACATAGTCAAAAACACCCACATACGCAAACCCTCCGCAACCACAACCGGCAAAATCGTCTACGGTCATCACTACACGTGTGCCGTAGCGGTCGTCAGTGCTACTGCTGCGGTTAATGGCGTCCTGGCCCGGGTCCTCCGTAGTTACATCCACATCAAACGGCGCATAATCCTCAGCAACACTTCGCCACACATTTTGAATGCGATCCATCTCTGTATTACTGAAAGAAGTCAGATCTCCATCCATATCATACGCAGGAGAAATAATCGGATCTCCATAGGATGAGTTCCAGGCAGTTCCTGTTGTCAGATGGCCATCGAAGTCCAGAAAAAGGACTCGTTTTGCTCCTGGACGGCTATGCAGTATAAATGTCTGATCATAAGGAAATGACTCTTCAGCAAGGGTAGAATCTCCATCTTCAACCGCTGGTTCAGGAAATTCGTCAATAAAGAACAACCGACCTTCAGTGTCTAACCAGGCAGTATTGTCTTGGATCATCATTGTAGCGAATTGCTGAGGAGTTGTTCCATACCAGGCTGCAACCGCAGGCAACTTACCAGCCAGTGCTTGAATAGCTCGCTCTCCCTGAGACTTTTCCGGTAAGGAAATTGTTGGGAAAGGTGGTTTTGCGAATACTGCCGAAGTAGTCAGGCATATAACAGTAAGTAGCGCAAAAGAGAAAAATAAGCGGTGCAAAACCGCTTCCCAATGATTGTGTTTTTCTCCAGCCGAATATCTTTGTTGCAGTTCAGGTTGTGAAGGACGTAAGATCATAATAAACTCCAAAGAAAATTTAAATATACAAAATAGTTGATAATTGGAGAGCATACGGGTAACAGTAACTAAGCTTACATACTCTCCCGGAATGAACACTTGTCCGTTGACAAACATTTCAGTAAATAATCATAAGACAGCACTACTTCCGCAACGGAAATGCCAAACCCATTAAAGTAAACGATATTTTGTTAAACAGCACTGTAGGTGTGTTATTTGCTGATATAACAAGTGGAGAGAAATCTACAACTGACAACAAAGCTTGATTGAGAGCGTATTATGTATCATGCCAGTACACTATTGTTCCAGAATGACACTCAATGCTTTGGAGTATAGCAGGTGACCACAAAAAAAAATATTAAGGGAGAAGGAGATGAAATGGTCTTTTTAAAAATGTCTATATAGATTTATAATACCGGAAAATTTGTTGAAGAAGTTATAGTAAAATACGGACAACGCCTATAAAATAGGTATTGCCCTTTGACGAAATAATTATGTTAGTCAGACAGTCCTGACACATTTTTTTAAATTAGAAAGGAGTCTAGTAATGAAAAAGCATCATTTGTGGCTTATGGTTATAATTGTTTTTGTTGCTGGTTTGATGTTTTCAAACATGTCAGTGCAAGCTAAAGAAAAAACCCCTGAAATACAATGGGAATATAAAACGTTAGAAGTAAATTTTGCGAATGATAAATATATAGAAACTAAATATAGAAGTCCTAGAGGACGGATACTCAAAAAAGATTTGTCAATGCTTAATGAACTTGGCAAAGATGGATGGGAACTTTGTGGTGTTAATAATGTTAATTATTATTTCAAAAGAGTAATTAAAGAAAACTAGCGGTTCAAACCTCGACAGGTTGTCCGGGAATAGGCAAAACACCATTACTGTCATTCTGAATTTACCCGCCTGAATGACGGAGTCGGGCAGGTTTCAGAATCTTTAGTACTTAGTTTAGACGAGTATAAGATTTCAGATCAAGTAATGTCATTCCTAACTTGATTGGGAACCTAAATGAAAGTTCGTAATATCATAAAAAGTATTGAAGAAGATGGATAGTATTGGGTCAAAACAAAAGGCAGTATTAAAGAGGATAAGATATGCGATATGCCATCGTCATTGAAAAAGGTCCAGAAAATTACTCAGCATATGTACCTGATCTACCCGGTTGCGTTTCTACCGGTTCGACAGTTAGCGATGCCGAAGAAAATATCAAGGAAGCTATTTCATTTCACATTGACGGCTTAAATGAAGACGGTCTGCCGGTACCCGAACCAACCACTATTTGTGAATATATTGAAACAGCTTGAAAAGTAAACAAGGAGAAAGATAATTCTTAGGAAGCCAAAAAGGCAGAAATTAGTGATCATGCCATCAAAGCAAAGTTGATTTTCCAAAAGATGACTAATGGTAGTTCAGGTAAAATAAAAATCAGCGAAGATCAGTCGCTGTACAAAGTAAGAACAGCAACAAAAGTGATGAAATAGGTTCTGGATTCACCCGATTACGTTTCTACCGGTTCGGCAGTTAGCAAAAGCGAAGAATCTCTTATGAGGATCCCAATTATGATTTATGACGTGCTGGTCTCCTCTGAGAGGAAGGCCTTCTTTACCGGTGATTTCGGAGTGATAGTTATATCCATGTAATCGTTGTTTTTTTCCCGGTTTGCCTTATAGTACAAGTATCTCAACTCAACAACCATTAACAGAGTACGGGCCACCCATGAGGCAATATCCCAGGTCCTGCGACAATAATAAACGGGAACGAACTCCGTACGAAACTTTGGTGAGCGCCGTTTTCTACCCTTAATCCGAAAAAGGCCAAAAAGAAAAGGATGGAGGCCTTCAATAAAAACTGCGTTTCGAAACCATATCATGTGTCTGGCAATATTTTTCCTCCGGCGGTCTTTCCTCCGTTTCAAAATCGTCTCAACATGTTTGCGGGAATAAAAGGATCTCCACGCATCCCGGTAAGCCCGCATTAGTTCATTACGACTCATTTTGGGGTGTTCCATGCAAGGCCGGGTTGTGTCATATTCATTCATATCTTTTGCCATCGGCACACCTTTCAGATAGTTATCAAGATGGTCCTGTGAACCTGGCAGTAGTGTCATCATAAAAAACTCTACGAATTCAATAGGGAGTTCCTGTTTCAGACGCTCCACATCTCGCATAATCGAATCATAGGTATCACCGGGAAAACCTATAATGTACCCGACATGAGTTACTACGCCGGCATCACGCCATGTCTGAAGCATTGTACGATAATCATTGATACGATTCTGTGGTTTGCTAACTGCCTTCAAATTATCAGAATTGACACTTTCCATACCAATAAAAATGCGTCGGCAACCGGCTCGTGCAACTTTATCAACGAACCTTGGAATCCGATATGACATCGTATCGGTCTGCACCATAAGAGAGACGTGCATCTTATCTTTTAAGGAAATGATGCGATCAGTAATTTCTTCCCAGTGTGGATGACGAGCAAAATTATCATCCGTAACAAAATATCCTCTAATACCTTGTTCTTGGTTTCGTTTGATTAACGCTTCAATATCGTCCGGTGAGCGCCCACGCATGGTATTGCCTTGTACATTTATGATCGTACAAAAAGAGCACTTAAAGGGACAGCCCCGTCCCGCATCAAATGACGTCTGGCGTAAAACGCCATAAAACGAAAGGATCTCTTTAGAAACAAATGGAGTTACCGCACCTTCCAGTGACGGTTGATCATTCAGGAAATTGTAAAGTGGTTTGAGCGAATTATTGTAAGCGTCCTTCAGCAACTCCCCCCAGCGATTTTCAACCTCTCCGGCAACCATAGTAATGCCGGCATCAATACCGTCCTGTATTTCATCCGGAACACGGGGAAGCATCTGGATGGACCCACTAACATGAAATCCTCCAATCATTACGTTAAGACCGCATGCTATGAATTCCTTGCCGAGATCAACAGCACGAGTAAATTGATTTGTCTGAACGCCAACCATACATACAACCGCGCGGTCAACGCCTGACTGCACTTCCCTAACCAGACGTTTTACCGGTATCCTCCGGACAGTTTCATCATAGAAATGAGTTATGATTTCCACATCCGGACCTAATACCTTCTGACGATCTGACTGTTCTGTAAGTGCATTAATCACCGCCATAGAATTAGAAACAAGCACACCACGGAACCAACTGATAACATAACCATCATCATCGTATCGAGAAGGTTTTATCAAAATAACATGAAATCGCTTCATCTATACCTCTTAAGTTAAACACAGCTTATAATTATAAGTAATCTCTTTTCTTAATAGTGTATCATTAAAACACAATACAGTAAGACTACAACTGTTTTTTAAGATATTATTCAGGAGGCAATTTAAGAGGGATTATACGAGATATTTTGTCTACATTGACTATAATGACCCGAATAATCTGGACAATGATTTTGAAACGAATGAGCCTGACACTCAAAGCAGGGAAGGAAAACTTTTGTAATGAACCTGATGCCAACTTGCAATGGGAATCATTAATCCTGGAATACCCTGATGACATGCAAATCCACACACTCCATGCTTTGAGGATAGGGTTATGTTTCAAGGTTAACAGAGGTGATTTAACGGATGGCCAGACAACGGAAATATTTGAGAATATGAAAAGAGCGTTGATTAATGCAGAGGCAATATGATTGATCATGGGGACCAGGTTTTTCATCTTGTAATGATAATATTTTTTGTGGAATTGTGGCCTTTTACGTTTGACAACAGCCTATTATTAGGTGGCCCAAAATGCGCTTCTCGTTACAAGATTTTAAATTATATTGTATTTTTCTCTTTTTCGCTAATACCCAGAAGATAGATTATAGAATCCAGATTTTCTTGTGATATGTTATAGTCAGCTTTTTCTCTCACCGTCTTGTGGGCGTTAAACGCTATTCCTAAACCTGCTTTGTCAAGCATGAGTAAATCATTTGCTCCGTCTCCTATAGCCACGACTTGATCCAAAGTAATATTTTCCTTATCAGCTATATCTTCAAGAATTTTTGCTTTAGATTCACCGTTGATTATTTCTCCAAGCACCTTACCGGTTAACTTTCCATCTTTTATCTCAAGTTTATTGGCAAAGGCATAGTCCAGGCCTAGCTCATTTTTTAATCGATCGGTAAAAAAGGTAAATCCACCGCTTATCACCGCAGTTTTATAACCCAGTTTTTTTAATATTTTTACCAGTTTTTTTGCACCAGGTGTGAATGGAATATTATGGTAAATTTCATCAAGAATATTTTCGTCAAGACCCCTGAGCAATTCCACTCGTTTGTTTAACGACTCATTAAAACTTAACTCGCCGTTCATAGCCTTACTTGTTATACCGCTGACTTCTTCGCCGTTTCCAGCAGATTTTGCCAGTTCATCTATAACTTCAACCTGTATAAGCGTACTGTCCATATCCATCACAACAAGCCTTTTTGATCTTCTGAAGATATCCTCCTTTTGAACAGCTATATCAACACCAAAATCCGTGCTTATGGAAAGCAGCTTCCCTGTCATGTCTTGAACATTTATGGTTTTGTCCGTTTTCACAATCATCTCAATACAGCATAACTCTCCCTGGCTGAGTTGTGTAATTCTTTCAATATTGACATTCTCTGAATATATAGCATGAGAGATTTGAGCAACTACTTGAGCAGTTATTTTCTCTCCCAGACAGGTAACTGCATACATAAAATTATTATCATGTTGTAAATGTTCTTCATATGAAGCTATCTTAAAGTCAAGCTCTACATTAAGTCTTTTTGCCTCAAGCAGTAAATCCTTTAACAATGATATTTGCCCACCCTTGCTTTCTCTTAAGTCCAGCATCATAGACAATAATATTAACTTGCGAATAACAATCTGCTCAATATCAATTATTTTTACGGCATTTTCTGACAGTATTGATGTAATTGATGAAACAATGCCCGGAGCGTCAGGCCCGCTAACCGTAATCACTATAAAATCGTCACTATTTTCCATTTTCTAAAATCCTGGGGCAGCGCCCATATTTATGTTTTCTGTAATTAATTGCCTATCTCTTGTTATTGCAAGAAGTATAGGGTCTAACTGTGTACGATGCAGAAAAAAATCTTTAAGTTTGGCAGTAAGAACATCTCTGTGTTTATCCGGACGATTAACATTGGTTTTTTGCTGACATTCCACATAAGTAACCATCACCTCTGCGTATGCTTGCAATAGAGGCTTGAAGCGGTAGTCTAAATAAATATTATTGGTAGTCGGCTTCATGCAATTGCTATGTGCAGGTTTTGCGGCAACATTTATATAGCAGGAGTGTAAACATGCACTTCTTCATCAAGTCGTTTCTCTAATCTATCTTTTTCCATTTCAAGATCATATCTTGCCTGAAGATTTATCCAAAACCTTTCTGAAAGACCAAAAAACTTTGATAGCCTTAAAGCTGTATCCGGGGTAATAGAACGTTTTCTATGAACAATTTCATTTATTCTACGTGCGGGTACAGTAATATCTTTAGCCAGCCTGTACTGACTAATGCTCATAGGTTTGAGAAATTCTTCCATGAGAATTTCACCCGGATGAATTGGATCTAATATCTTCTTTGCCATCTTTGCCTCCTAATGATAATCTATTATTTCAACGTTGTAAGCATCTCCTTTACGCCATTCAAAGCATATACGCCATTGATCATTAATACGGATACTATATTGCCCCTTCCTGTCTTTTGACAGTTTTTCAAGATGATTGTTCGGTGGTATACGTAAATCCACCAGGAGTTCAGCAGCTTCAACTATTTCAAGTTTTCTTCGGGCAATTTTTTGTATGTCCCTTGGAAGCCTGAGTGATATTCTACGACTGAATATCTTCTCTGTTTCTTTGCAAGCAAAGTCTTTAATCATCCATTAGATAGTATTGCACCTCGTTAATAATGTCAAGCGTTATTATTGTTTCATTGATATTTATACTATCAAATTAGGAACTTGTTTTCTCCGTATTATATGGGGGCTAAAGAGTGACAAATCTACCGCTTTTTTCAGCCATTGCCACTGCTTTTTTGATAATGTTAATTCCAGCATAACATTATCAAAATATTTCTTGATTTTCATCAACTATTTTGTTATTCGTACAAAATCACTAAAAAGCAAATTCCTATCATCTCATTAATTGTACCACAATACTAACTTTACAACTGGTCCAGTTTATGGGAAGCATGTCATTTATAGCCTGACTATCTATAATTGGCTAAATCGATAGTAGTGATCTTTGGAACCGGAAGGAATAGCGGTAATACAATAAATAGTTTTCTTAAACCAACCTGGAGAATAAATTAAAAATGAAAAAACTAATGTTAGTGTTCTCTATGATGCTTTTGTTCTCTTTTGGCTGCTCTACTAATCCGGAGATAACAACAAAATCAACAGCTCCATACCGGGTAGGTGAATGGTTGCCATCTGATCAGCAGACCTTGGACCAGAGTGCAAAAGCCCTTGTTCAGAGAACAAAAGCTTCGGAGAAACCTCTTCTGCCGGTTGTTCAGGAATTTAAGGAATTGATTGAGAATGATCCTGAATTATTCATGCTGTTCAACCAGATGTTTGATCAGATTCCTGATTCACCAAAATTTAAGAATGATCCTACTGGTAATCCTCAAATTCAAGACTATCAACATATGCTCAAGCTCATAAATCAGACTTTAACCGCTGCACCTGAATTTAATCAGACCGGTCTAGTGGGTTTTCCTATTAATGCTGCTATCGATTGGCCGATGGGAACTCCGGCAGGGACATCCGCTTTCTTGAATGAAAAAGTAAACCTTCAGCTTAAGAAAATACTTGATCAATGGGCAGTATTCTTATCTTCTAAAGAATCTAGACATGTTCTGAATGATGATCCTGAGAATGGTTGGTTTGGCTGCGATGCAATGAAAGCCATGCCAAACTTTGCCGAAGATTTTGTGTGTGATCCCGGCAAGCCTTTTTATGGTTTTACTTCATGGGATGATTTCTTTACTCGACAATTCCGCAAAGGCAAAAGGCCCGTCGCCAGCCCTGACGACGATTCTGTTATTGTTAATGCGTGTGAGTCTGCTCCGTATCGACTGGCGAGAAAGGTCAGGCAAAATGATCTATTCTGGATCAAAGCACAGCCATACTCATTAAATCACATGCTGGATGGAGACCCACTAAGCGCACAATTTGAGAGAGGAACTATTTATCAAGCCTTCCTGAGTGCGTTAAGTTATCATCGTTGGCATAGTCCTGTCAGCGGAACAATTGTAAAAACAAAAGTGATAGATGGTTCTTACTATGCCGAATCACTGGTAGAGGGTTTTGATCCGGCCGGGCCAAATGACTCACAGGGATATATTACTCAGGTGGCAACTCGTGCGTTAATCTTCATCCAGGCAGATAATCCTGATATTGGATTGATGTGTGTTATGTTTGTGGGCATGGCTGAAGTGTCATCAAATGAGATCACCGTATATGAAACCCAGCATGTTAAAAAGGGTGAACAGCTGGGTATGTTTCATTTTGGAGGTTCTACCCATTGCTTAATATTCCGTCCTGAAGTTAAGCTGGACTTTGATATGCATGGCCAAACTCCCAGCCTGCACTCTAATAATATTCCTTTAAAAGCACGAATCGCAACGGTAATAAAGTGATAGTTTAGCAAAAAAACTCTCCTGAACGAAGAAGGAGCAGTGGGGGCAATTCACATCAATTTGTCAAAGGGGATAAAGGGGTCATCTAAAGGGGTCAAGCGTTATTATTGTTTCATTTACATAAAGAGGCCTTATAGGTGTGAGTACAGAATTTAAATCAAAATTAAAGTCTGACCCTGTTCTTCGTTTGTAACGTTAGCTGCATAGTTTAGTAGCGCTAAATATTGCAACACAGCCTTGCACTTCAATTTTATAATCAGAATATTTGTTTGATAAGTAACTCTCTAAATCCTCGATACTATCTTCAGCATTGCAAAAAATACCCTTTTTGTTATAAAGCGACATTAACTTTATAGCAGCGCGACTTTTAGCGACACCATGAGACAAAATAGTTGAACCGAATATAATTCCATTATTCAACAATAAATGGTCTACATTATCGAGTACAACTAATTTATCTGACAGTTTACCAGGCAAGCAATGAAACAAATAATTTACAGAAATTGAATCAAATTTGGATATATCTAATTTTACTTCATCTAATACATTGAATCTGTACTTAGATGGTTTGTATCGTTTAATTCTTTTTCCCGCTTCATTTAAACTATTTTGATTTAAATCCATCAATCCGATTCTACAAGTAGCCGTAGGTAAATTACATTTATCTATGAAATACCCAGTACCCACACCAATATCGAGGTGGTTTGAGGAAATGTGATTGTTAAAGTGAGCCAAAAGCCTTTTTGTTGGGCATTTCCAAATAAATTGATTGGATATACCTAGTACCCAAAGATCATAAATAGAAAGAATTGGCTTTGAATAAACTTCTTGCCCACGATTTACTTCATCAGAGATTTCCAAAATTCCTCCGCATTCGATTTTTGTTTTCAGCTAACATTATCTTCAGGTGCGCGCTTTTCAGCGTCACCTGGAAGATTTGGTTAGAATATGTTTGCTTGAAAAAAACAGACTCAACAGTTTTGGAAAAGAGTCACCGTTAATGGAAAGTGTCATTGGCATATCTCTTTGATTCGTCCTACATCTCCACTAGTCAATCTTACCTTTATGCCATGAGGATGTGAAGGCGACTTTGTCAAGATATCTTTGACAACTCCTTCGGTCAATTTGCCACTTTTTTGATCCTGTTTTAATACTATCTTGACTTCAAGGCCTTGCTTTATATTCAATCTTTTTTTTCCAACCATAGGTATTTCCTTCTAACGATTTCGCTAACCAGCCGCGCAAAATGTTGACTTAAAATCAGACCGCGTATTTCGCGGTCTGGTTGAGCAGCTCGTTAGATGCCTTCCTCATTCAATCTAGTAAGCCAAAACTCAATATCTATATTGCTAAGTGCTACCGCAACAGAAGTAGTTAATTTGTTACCTTTATAATGAATCCCAATTATTTTTCCGTTTTTTGGATTAAATACAGGGGAGCCACTCATGCCATTGTATGTACGGATATCAAGTAAAAACTCTAGAGTGCCAGGTTCAACTTCAAAAGGTGTTCCTGCTGAAATATAACCTTGCTGTAATACTGGCCCAACACGACATAATTTCTGGGTTTGAGTATATACTAAATCTGGTTGCAAAAGAGCGGTTCCAGTTGGATAGCCCCACATTGCAACAGGATCGCCCACGTTAACTCCTGAAAGATCATCAAATACTACGGGTTTACATTGATCGAAATCATTTGATGTTTGCTCTCTTGAAAACCCTATGAATCCTATGTCTGGCCTATCTAGTTCATTTGGAATGAATGATTTAGTTATTCCTGTATAGCAAAGTTGCCAATTTGGTTCATTATCTTTTTGCGGGTAAACAAAAGAGATCAAAAATTGTTCTTTAGGAATTCCTTTTTCGTCTTCCTGCTTATATAGGCCCTCTAAGACATGACGATTAGTCATGACTAAATCTTCAGAAACGAGAAAACCAGTCCCAACAATAAAAAAGTCAGGATTAGTAGGATCCTTTTTATGCTCTTCCATAGGAACAGTTAAATATCCTATTGCACAAACAGATTTCCTGATTGTTTTTGCGATATCTTGATTCATATTTGTTTGCATCTAACGTCCTAGATGACATGCGAGAGAACAACTAAAAACATACTATACAATAAGACATAGACCGGACGTGCATTTCGAGTCAATGTCCATCTAATTGTTAGGTGTTTTATTTCGAATGCCATTTTTTAAACCTACGCCATGCTTCATTCAAGTTTGCACCTAAACCAAAAAAGTTTGGCTTTATATCAACTACATCAGTGCCGTTTGATTCGTGCAAGGCCCTCTCTTGTTCTGATCTAAGATTGGCCTCGGCAAGTGCCTTTCTCGCTAATTCATTAGATTCTTTTAGTAAAGCTACTTGCTCAGATGCGAGCTGTGTAGTCTTATTTGCAGCGGCCTCTTTTCGCAGAGCTTCTTTTTCTCTTTTTTGATTAAGCTCCATGAGTTGCTTTGCTGAACTCACATACGCTTCTGGATTCTCATGCATTATTCATCTCCTCCAGGCACCTAACGGCATAGCTAACCCGCCGGACATGGAGTGAGAAAATCAGAAGAGCATTCTCCGGTCGGGTTCAGAGCTTTGTTAAATTAGCTTTGTGTTGATCTACAATAATTTATTTTAAGTTAATCTTTTTTTTGGGCTAATTCTTTTGGATATATACAAGCAATTACAATTATTAGAAAAATCATATATACAGCAAGTAAAGGCTGCGTATTGAGCCGCACAAAAGGAAGATGATGAATTTGGTAAAAGGTTTATAGAATATGGTGCCATAATTAAAGGTAATCATGTACAAGATTTAAGGACATTATTAAATGGAAAACCTTTGTTTTAATTCAGCTTTCAGATATTCAGTAAGAATGCCGAAAGTCCAAGAGCTTGCAGGCTTTAATAAATTATCTTTTGCTTTGTTCCATATTGTTTCATCGGTGATGGAGTCTGCAAACTCAAAGCCATCCCAAGTTAATCTCCATACAATTACTAATATAGGGATGGTATTGCTATTACCAGGCATTTTTACCATACATTTAGCAAGCCCAGCCTCTTCAAGGAGCATTGCGTTAAAATTAAATGTATCTTCATCCATGCCGTCAATAAATTTAACAGCTTCGCCAGCGTCACGAACAGTTAGAACAATTTTACGAATTGCATCCATATTTCTATTCATTTTTAGCCCCAAAAAAACACCTATCGAAGGAATAAGTAAAAAAGTTACTAAAGTAATTTAACAGTGTGAATACATGGAAAATTTTCCATGTATTACCTTTATACAATGGAACGCTTTCCATGTATTAGTTTATTCAACAAGTATAACATGGAAACATAGTTACTGAAATTTCCATGTCGGTATGCTAGTAGATTATATCAAGGAAAACAAGAGGAAATTCAGACCAGATTCTAATTTAAAACTTATGGACAACGTCTTCCTGGTATTGGTATATCATCACTATGCCTATCGCATAGAACAAACGTATTGTAACTGAATCTAGCAATACATTAAGTTTCGCAAATGCAAAAAACATCCCAGAGAGATTGGAAAAATAGAAAACGAGGCATATTCCCTTTATACTTTCACATTTCTCTGTTACTCCCAATTCACAATTCACAATTACTGACAGACGGTATTGCAATCCGGAATAATACACACATGTCATTCTGAGTGCAGCGAAGAATCTAGGGGTGACAAATAGAGATTCTTCGTCGTTCCTCCTCAGAATGACATTGTGACACAGTCTGTTAGCCACCCTGAAATTATCATCATCCGGACAACTAGATCCCCATTTTCATGGGAATGACAGAGGGCAATATTGAATTAACTCATTGAATGAAAGAGTATTTATTTAAAAAAAGCTTTTTCCTACGTTTTTAATAAGATAGTATGGATATGTATACAATTATAAGACATTCAAGTAACCAACTAAAAGAGGAGAAATTATGCGGAAGAAGATACTGAGGGAGCATGTAATGTTTCCGACCACTTATCGGTTAAGGATTATTGTTATATTGACTATAGCGTTACTGTTTACCTTTCCGGTTTATGCCCAGGAGGCATTGTGGAAAGAACTGAATAGCAAGGTGATTAAATTTTATCAAGAGGGCCAGTACAGGAACGCGGTAAGTGCTGCCAATGAAGCATTAAAGGTTGCGGAGAAAACCTTTGGCCAGGAGCATTCAAAGGTTGCAACATCCCTGAATAATCTAGCCTTAATATATAAAGCCCTGGGTAAGCAAGCTGCAGCTGAGGATTTTTATAAGCAAGCGTTGACAATATTAGAGAAATCCTTTGGCGCAGATAATCCCAGAGTTGCAACGGCCCTTTATAATCTGGCGCGACTTTATCATGACCAGGGGAAATATGAAGAGGCCGAGCCTATGTATAAGCAGGTACTTGAAATAGATGAAAAGATACTCAGCCCGGAGCATCCGGATGTGGCCTTGTCCCTGAATAATCTGGCACAACTTTACAGAGATCAGGGACGGTATGACGAAGCAGAGTTTCTTTTTAAGCGTGTGTTGACAATACTGGAAAAAACTCTTGGGCCGGACCATCAGAATGTTGCATATGTCCAGAAAGAGCTGGCTTCGCTTTATCTGAAAACAGGAAAGAAAGAGGAGGCAGAGAGATTATCTGAACAAGCAGAGCAAATTCTTTCAAAAAGGATTAAGTAATCAATTTTCTCCCTGTCAACAGAAAGAGAGACTGTTTGAATGTATATGATTATCAAATGTCCCCTGCTCTATAAAAGCAATTTCCTTTCATCTACTGGCATGAATCTAGAATCCATTGCATGAAAAAATGATTATCAAAAATATCAATCGATTGTTAGTCATCCTCAAACCAGATAGGTCTTACAATCCTGATTGGGACAAGTATACAAGTCGTACACGACAACATTACGCATGCGTTATTGCTATAGCTGTTGGCTTAATGTTTGGGTGCACCAATCAGGACCATGTAAGCCAGGCATTATATATCAAAGGAGACCTGGTCTTAGATTACCAACCAGAGTCAAACCTTGTTCAAAAACAATCTATCCCTGGTAAACCAAAATATCCGGTCATTGATGTGCATACACATTTTTCAAGTGACTTAACCCCAACATTCCTGCTTGAAAAAATGGATGCACTGGGGATTAAAGCTATCATCAATTTGAGTGGTGGTTATGGGGTAAAGCTGGATCGAATGTTGGAGAAATTTTCGCAATATGATCCTGATCGATTTATCATTTTTTGTAATCTTGATTTTTCGAAAATAGATGACTCAGATTTTAGTGAGCAAATGGTGGCATTCCTGAGTGCCGCACATGCAAAAGGGGCCAGGGGTTTAAAAATTTTTAAGAACCTGGGGTTGACCGTTAAAGATAAAACAGGTCAGATTCTGGCAATTGATGATGTCCGCTTAGATCCTGTCTGGGCCAAAGCGGGGGAACTTGGTATGCCAGTGCTAATACACTCAGCGGATCCAATGGCATTTTTTAAACCGACTGATCGATTTAATGAACGCTTGATGCAGTTAAAAAGGCACCCGGATTGGAGTTTTTATGGTGCTGCATTTCCAAAACGTGAGATTATCATCGAGCAACGAAATCGGGTGATTGCAAGACATCCCAATACAATTTTTATTGGGGCTCATGTCGGTAATAGTGCTGAAGATTTAATGATGCTTGGCAAGCTTCTTGATGCTTACCCAAATTTATATGTGGATGTTGCCGGCAGAGTAGCAGAACTCGGACGGCAACCTTACACGGCAAGAAAGTTTTTTATAAAATATCAAGATCGCGTACTGTTCGGAACCGACCGTTATCCAGGCAAATCTATTCAGCCAAGATATAAAATCTATTATCGTTTTTTTCAAACACAAGATGAATACTTTGATTATTACGATCATCCATTCCCACCAACCGGTGAGTGGAAGGTTTATGGTCTGTTTTTACCTGATGAAGTTTTAGCAAAAATATATTTTAAGAATGCTCAAAGACTGCTTGGCTTGAGATAATGAATTAATAGGGATAGATGTATATGCTCAGTAATCAGGTAACCAGTATTTACAGGGAAATAAGGAGATTCTAAATGCCAAAGGAATACAAGATCGAAACAAAGGCACTGCATGCAGGGGCAGTGATTGATGAGACAACCTCAAGGGGAGTGCCTCTCTATAGGACAAGCTCATATGTATTCAGAGATACGAAACACGCGGCAGATCTGTTCGCATTAAAAGAACTGGGAAACATTTATACGCGACTCATGAACCCCACTCATGATGTCCTTGAAAAAAGAGTGGCAGAGCTTGAGGGAGGAGCCGGAGCGCTGGCGCTCGCCTCAGGAACTTCCGCAATATTTTATACTATTATTAATATCTGTAGTAATGGAGATGAGTTTGTGGCTGCCAACAATCTTTATGGCGGCACGTATACCATGTTCAAGAATATTCTGCCCGGTTTTGGAATAAAGTCTCATTTTGTTAATCCACTTGAGCCTGATAGCTTTGAGAAGGTGATAACTGATAAGACCAGGCTGATTTTTACTGAAACAATCGGGAACCCGGTCCTTGATGTAGCAAATATAAAAGAGATTGCTAAAATAGCGAAAAAACATCACCTGCCTTTAGTGGTTGACTCTACATTCACAACGCCGTATCTTTACCGGCCAATCGAAGATGGCGCCGATATTGTTGTCCATTCGCTTACCAAGTGGCTTGGAGGCCATGGTACCGGTATCGGTGGTATTGTAATCGACAGCGGGAAGTTTGACTGGACTGATAGAAAATTCAGGCTCTACAATGAACCCGACGAGTCATACCATGGCTTAAGGTACGCACATGACCTGGGCGACTTAAACCGTCTTGCCTTTATCCTGAGAATGAGACTTGTTCCTTTAAGAAATCTGGGGGCATGTATAAGTCCTGATAACGCATGGATGTTTCTACAGGGGATAGAAACCCTCCATCTCAGAATGCAGAGACATTCAGAAAATGCTATGAGAGTCGCGCAATATCTTTCAGATAATCCCTTTGTTGACTGGGTGAGATATCCCGGCCTTGAAAACGATCCTGCATACAAAAATGCCTCACTTCAATTTGAGAATGGTTTCGGGGGGATGGTTGTCTTCGGTATTAAGGGAGGTAAAGAGAGTGGAGAAAAATTTATCGATAATCTCAAACTGTTTTCTCATCTCGCCAATGTTGGCGACGCAAAATCACTCGCAATTCATCCGGCAAGCACTACCCATTCTCAACTCTCTGAAGATGAACAGCAAGCGAGTGGTATTACGCCTGACCTTGTAAGGCTTTCGATTGGAATAGAGAATATTGATGATATAATTGATGCTATTGATTCTGCACTGAAAGTTACTGAAGGATAAATAAAAAAATGACAATTGTAATACCGGAAAATTATCATGCAGAGAAACTGCTTAAAGATCACGGTATTGTGTGTAAAACACCGGAGGAGGCGCGTAAGGAGAAATTCCCTTCAATCCGCATCGGGATCTTAAATATTATGCCACAGGCTGAGACCTACGAATTTAATCTCCTTTATCCACTGGGCAGGTCTATTCTCCAGGTTGAGCCGGTATGGATACGTCTGAAGACCCATAACTACTACAGCACTGAAAATCCCCACCTTGAAAATCTTTATGTTTTCTTTGAAGAAGCTGTTGCAGAAAAGAAGCTCGATGGCCTGATACTGACAGGTGCCCCTGTGGAAGATATCCCGTTTCATGAGGTCATTTTCTGGGATGAGGTCTGTGAAATAATTGATTATGCTAAAATGAATATTACGTCAACTCTTGGTATATGCTGGGGAGGGCTTGCATTCGCAAAGTTTATGGGGGTTGAAAAAGAGGTTTACAGAAAGAAGATTTTTGGAGTACTTGAAACAAAAAATCTCTACCCCCATCATAAGATTACAGGAGGTCTGGATGATCTGTTCTGGTGCCCTTTTTCCAGCTTTTCCAGCTTACCGGATAAACCGATGGAAAAGAAGCGCGATGAGGGAAAGATAAACCTCCTTGCTCATTCTGATGTAGCAGGGTACATTATCTTCGAGAGTATTGATCACCGGTTTATCGCGCACCTTGGACATCCGGAATATCCCGCAGAAAGGCTTGTATATGAGTATCAGAGAGACGTAAGAAAAGGAAGAAAAGATGTCGAACTTCCGATAAATCTTGATATTGATAAACCACTGAATAGATGGCGGGGACATTGCCTCGATTTCTTTGCGCAATGGATTAAACATATCCATGAAACGACTTCTTCTTAATATGGAGTGCATCATCCGTGATGATGCATAATAAAGCAGTAACACGGTTACTGCACTCCAAACTTTAGGAATATTTATCAAAAAAACTTTTTTTCACACGTAATTAATAAGATATTATAGTGATATACTAACTATTGAAACAAAACTACGGAGGTAAATATGTCAGTAAAATATCGTAAACATTTTCTTTTCATTCTTATTTTACTTTTCATTCCGTGTAGTCTGTTTGCTGAAACGAAACAGGAGAATGCAACGTTTGCGGGAGGTTGCTTCTGGTGTATGGAACACCCTTTCGAAGGAGTGGAAGGCATTTCAGAAGTTTTATCCGGATATACCGGTGGGCGTAAAAAGAATCCAACGTATGAAGAGGTTTCTGCAGGAGCTACCTTTCATCTTGAATCTATCCAGATAACGTATGATCCCGCAAAAATAAGTTATTCAAAACTGCTTAATATGTTCTGGAGGCAGATAGACCCAACCGATCCGGACGGCCAGTTTGTTGATCGGGGTCTACAATACCGAACGGCTATTTTCTATCACAATGATGTACAAAAACGTCTGGCAGAGGAATCTAAAGAACAATTGGACAAATCAGGAAGATTCGACGAAGAAATTGTTACACCGATTATTAAGGCAACTGCATTTTATAAAGCGGAAGAATATCATCAGGATTTTTATAAAAAGAGACCACTACGGTATAAGATGTATAGAAGAGGATCTGGTCGTGATAAATTCCTGGAAAGGATTTGGGGTAAAGAGATGGAAACAGAACATAGTAGTAATAGTAAGAAATTTAACAAACCCACCAATGAGGAACTGTTGAAAAAACTGAATCCGTTACAATATAAAGTAACTCAGGAAAGCGGTACGGAAAGACCATTCGAAAATGAATATTGGGACAATAAAAAGGAGGGAATTTATGTTGATATCGTCTCCGGTGAGCCACTTTTCAGCTCACACGACAAGTTTGCTTCCGGAACTGGTTGGCCAAGTTTCACTAAACCGCTTGAACCTGACAATTTTTTGGAAGTGGAAGACAGAAAGTTTTCTATGAAGAGAATAGAGGTAAGAAGCAAACACGCGGATTCTCACCTCGGGCATCTATTTGATGACGGCCCTGATCCGACAGGACTCCGCTACTGTATGAACTCCGCATCTCTCCGCTTCATTTCAGAAGAGAACCTGGAAAAAGAGGGATATGGTGAATATAGGAAGCTTTTTGAGAAATAAAATATTGGTAATAGTAGCCGAAGGCTTTAGCCTGCGTTTATCATGATCTGATAAGTGTCTATGGATTTCTCATAAGTTACGCAACCTTAAGGATGCGGCTACCCGCCCCCGCCAGAATGATCGTCGGGCTGGCGAACGTACTGTTCGGTACGGGCGGACACAAATCCACTCAATTCAGGTCATAATTACTTTTTAAATTAAAGAACAGGAGGCTATTATGAAAGTACTTGTAGTTTACTACTCGTTATATGGACATGTATATCGATTAGGAGAGGAAGTCGCAGAAGGAGCGAGGTCTGTCGAAGGTGTAGAGGCTGACCTCAGGCGCGTACCGGAAACATTGTCCCCGGAGGTCCTGGAGAAAATGGGAGCGGTAAATGCGCAGGAAAAGCAGTCTCATATACCGATCTGCACTACAGACGAGCTGGCAGAAGCGGATGCCATTGTCTTCGGAACTCCAACGCGTTTCGGAAATATGTGCGGACAGATGCGGCAGTTCCTTGATTCCACAGGACAGTTATGGATGAGCGGTGCCCTTGTTGGAAAGGTTGGAAGTGTTTTCGTTAGTACGAATACACAGCACGGAGGACAGGAGTCTACAATATTAAGCTTTCATACAACACTGCTGCATCAGGGAATGGTGATCGTTGGACTACCCTATACTTTTAAAGGGCAGATGGCAATGGGAGAGATTACCGGTTGCTCGCCCTATGGAGCTTCAACTATAGCCAGCAGTGATGGAAGCCGTTCGCCAGCTGATAGTGAGCTGGCCGGAGCTCGCTTCCAGGGTGAACACGTCGCAAAAATATCCAGGAAGCTGACGGCATAAGCAATTCAAATTATAGAATGTGTGATTTATGTATCTGGAGTCTAAATGGCAAAAATATTAATCGCAGGCTGCGGAGATATCGGAACAGGTCTTGGCAAAGCTTTAAGTGAAAAAGGACACTATGTAGTCGGATTGAGACGTCACCCCCCTATTGAAGAAATGGGTATTCGTTTCATTGCGGCGGACTTAACAAACCCGGCTGAATTGGCAGATTTAGATACCGATTTCGATCAGGTATTTTTTATGGCTGCACCAAAGCTACACGATTTAAACGCTTACAGAGAAATTTATGAAGTTGGGTTGAATAATCTATTACATAAGCTTTCAATGAATCAACATAGTCCACACTGGATATCAGTCTCCTCTACCAGCGTCTATGGCCAGGTAGATGGGAAGTGGGTTGATGAGGACTCGTTAACGGTACCGAGGAAGTTTAATGGGCAGTTACAACTGTTATCGGAACAGAGTGTTCTGGCTGAAAACAAGAATAACCTGATAGTACGTTTCTCCGGGATATATGGTCCGGGACGTAGACGGATGTTAAGCTTAGCCGGGAAAAGCGGCCCGATACAATTTAAGCCCCCTTATTATACCAACAGAATCCACAAAGAAGACTGCATCGGTGTACTGATGTTTTTATTCGAAAAAAGAGTGGACGGCAATAAGTTGTATACTCACTATTTAGCAAGTGATGATGGATCTGCTCCAATGTGGGATGTGGTTTCCTGGCTGGCAAAAAAACTTAAGTGCAAGCCACCTGAAATCAAACAGGTAGATAAGGATGCTACTCAAAACAAAAGGTGCTGTAATAAGCGATTAAAGGAGCTGGGATACCGTTTTCAATATCCAACATACAAAGAAGGATATCCGCAATTAATAGCTGAATTCAATAACTCTTGATTTCAATAATCAAGGACCAATTTTCATCTAAAAGTATCAACCAGATTTGGTAGATAGTTTATACCGCTATGAAAAAATTCTTTTCGTAGTTCTTTTTGCCCATTAATAATGATTTCAGAATTCCCCGGTTTCCTCAGATTCGAAGGTAATAATTCTTGACATTAATAGTGTTATGTATACTATTATATTGTACTTACAATCTTTATGGTTAAAAAACTGCTCAAGTTATAATGGTAAATGTGATTTCCGGATTGGGAAAGAATATATATGGATATCCAAAAACAAATTGCTAAGGAATTAAAACGAAATATAAGAAAATATAAAAAGGCTCTAGAAGCTGCCAAAAAATTGGATACTAAGATATTACAGCTGAAGAAAAAAAGATCAGTTATTTAAAAAAATAGAATGAGGGGGGAACTGACATGTCAAATGAAATAGACAAAGTTGACAATGTTGATAATAGTGAACTTGCAATAACAAATATCAAGAAGTCTCCATACCTGACCAGACAAGGCAAGAAAGTGGCTAAGAGCATTATAAACGATACCATGTTGCATGAAGCCAGAAAACGCAGTGAAAGCCACGTGAATAAGATAGAAATTGAGACAGTAGTAGAAAAGAGTCAAAAAAAAATCGAAGGAATTATGGAAATAACATCTGTACATAGTGATTTTAAAGAGAAGCTAAAAGAGCAAATAACATCACCAGAGGTGTTAAAAAAAACAGATTCGGCTTTCGATGAAATCCATGAAGAAGCCATAAATAAGATTAAGAATTTGAGATAACAAACTAATCAGCTTATCACATTTATGAAGCTCCTTGCGCCAGGGATTATCAATTAATATTCTGCTAAATTTCGCCAAATAATAGCAGGGAAAGCCGATATATATACAGAAAACTCAGTTATCAGAATAACTCATTTCTGAAACTTCCTGCATACCACCCTCCGTTTTCACTCACAACACTACACACTCAGAGGTAAAAGATTTTTTTGCGGTAATAATTAATTTTTTGGAATAAATACATATACAATTTTTCAAAAAAAAAATATAATAATGAAAGTACGCAATCTTTAGAGTTAATCAATATTCTTTTGGTTGAACAATGGCAAGCTACCAGCAGTATGTGTAAATTAAATAGGCTATGAAGCATAATATTATTTTTTGTTATAGTAAGAAAAGAAGCCCAAACACTGTTTCTCTAAGTAAAGCCATCGGCACCTTTTGTCCGGGGAAAATATTGGTGGTGCTGATGCTGACAACTCTCCTGTTTGGTTGCGGTACAACAGCATACAATGTTAAATCTGCCGGAGAACTAAATGGTAACAAATTACTTACCGGTAGATTTGTTTTCTTTAACGACGATGTACACATCAAAAATGGTAAAGGTTTTAACGTATTTTTTAAAGAAAGAGAGTCTGAAACGTTCAGAATGTTTCAGCCTGATGAAAACGGATATGTATACATACCTGTAGATGAAGGCCAATATCACATTTCAAGGATTAAGTATAATAAACTTAATGGGCATCTCCTTTTCCCTGTACATCAAGGCTCCGGGATAAATGTTGATGTTTCTGATACCGTTGTCAATTTTGGTACAGTCCAGGTAAGCCTTCAACAAAATATAACATCCAAAATTGCATACGTATCCACCTATGGCTACCCTTACGCAGGCAAATTGATGCCTTCTTCACTTAAACCTGAGCTAAGTATCTCACAAATTCCTGACTGGAATGTTACCCATCAATATCTATTATCATCCAAACTTGACATATTGCCTGAATCTGTAAGGGATGAGACTGTTAATTTTTCAGAAGAAGTGGAGACTCCTTTTAGATGATAACTTGAATTAATTATTAGTAGAGATTGTCTGTAGGAAAGAGTTAATCCTCACCCCCTCCCCATCTGGTAATATAGAGGCAGAAGGGAATTTCATTTAATATATGAGAAGTATAAAATAAGGATTTCTCTTCTTGTGGAAGAAGGCGTCATTACGTCGGGTAACCTGCCCCCGTCAGAACGGGTTCATCCGGGCTGACAACCTCACTATTAAAGCGGGGAAACCCGGCCAACGCATAAAAACAAAATATTTTTAACACGTTTATATTCACGCACGGACAGGAGAAGAATGGATAGCCTAGAACTGAAGCCTGATGATAGAGTATTGATTCTCGGGGGAACCGGCTTTATAGGAAAAAGGCTTGTTGCTGAACTCACGGGGAGAAATATCAAACTCAGACTGCTTGTTCGTAATCCGTCAAAAGTACCTGATGCTATTCTGAAAAACAAAAATATTGAGATTGTACAGGGCGATATTGTCAGTGGAGATGGACTCAAGGAAGCAGTCAGTGGAATTCACACCGCATATTATCTCGTTCACTCCATGGGCGGTAAGAGTATGTTTAAAAATACTGAATTTGCAAAAATGGATAAAGATGCTGCAAAAAACTTTATCTCGTCAGCAAATGAATCAGGAATCAAGAGAGTAATTTACCTTGGCGGGCTTGGAGAGACAGGAAAAGATCTATCAGAACATCTGAGAAGCAGAGAAGAGGTTGCCGAAGTACTTTCTTCGGGTATACCACTTGCTACAGTTCTTCGCGCGGCTATAATTATAGGGGCAGGAAGCGCATCATTTATCATGTTGAAATATCTTGTGGAACGGCTGCCTGTTATGATATGCCCGAAGTGGATAGATACAAGAATTCAACCGATTGCAGTAGGTGATGTCCTGGCATATCTTACAGAATGTTTACTAAAACCGGACACAGCAGGAAAACAATTTGATATTGGCGGCCCAGAAGTTCTGACTTACCGGGAGATGATGCAGCAATACACAGAAGCAGTAGGAATCCCCAGAAGGATTATTTTTCGTGCACCGGTGTTATCACCTCACCTTGCCGCCTACTGGGTCGACCTGGTAACACCCATACCATCCGGTATAGCACATCCACTCATAGAAGGGTTAAAAAATGAGGTTATATGCCTGGATGACAGTATTACTGAATATGTCCCCATAAAAAGGACTCCATTCAAGGAAGCTGTTCAGATTGCAGTTTCAGAAAAAATAAAATAATATGAACAACCCTGCATCTTTCCTAAAGGATTATGAGTGTTTCTATGTAACATAATTTACTCTTCTACCCGGATACCTTTTTCTTTGAAACCCTCAAGCACCTCCGTTAACTGTTCTTCTGTACAGTCTTCAATCTGGTAAACGTCTTTTACTCCATCCCTGAACTCTAATAGAATATGGCCTTTATCATCCTTATAAACTCTCCGGAGATACTCACTGGAGAGCCAGGGGGTGATTATTTCCATAAAATCAGATAAACTACACCTCTTCATTTAAGCTACTCCTTCCTTTGTCTAAACCTTTAAAAACAGGACAACCGATTTTTCTACGTACAAATGGTATTTTATACTTTATTAGCTTCCTATCAATAATTAAATTATGTAAAATGTACGATAGTTTTACCCGTGAGATTCTATATTTAGAACCATTTATTAAAACCAATGTTAAATAAAAAACTATTATTTTTAACCGTAATTATTGTGATTAGCATGGGTTGCCATTCAGTTGCAAATACGGTAAATACAGTAAAAACAGACAGGTTAAGGAATTTTCCTGCTGAAATCAGCGAAGGAGATATTGTTCATGTTGCAACAGGTGAGAAGATAACGTTTTCACAACTTGCTGATTCTTTTGACGGTGCAAGGATAATCTATGTAGGTGAGGTCCATTCAAACAAGGAATCTCATGAATTAGAACTGCAGGTACTGAAGGAATTTTATAAGAGAAGCAATGGTGATTTGGCGATTGGCATGGAGATGTTTAAGAGACCACATCAGGAAATTCTGGATAAATGGACAAACGGAGAGATCAGTGAGAAGGAGCTATTATATTCAACGGACTGGGATTACGAATGGGGCTATGACTATAATCATTATAAAGAAATTATGGACTTCATACGTGACAATAAGATCCCGGTAGTAGCGATGAACATTACAAAAAAATTCGGTAAAACAATAAGAAAAAAGGGAATTGAAGGTCTGAGTGATGAGGAGAAAGAAACACTGCCTGAAATAGATACTACTGATGTCTACCACAGAAAATATCTTGAAAGGATTTTAATGAGCCATGGCCATGGTGATATCGACATGAGTGGTCTCTTCGAAAAGTTTTACCAGGTTCAGTGTACCTGGGAAGATGTTATGGCAGACAGTATAAGCAAGTACCTATCATCTCCACAGGCAAAAGGCAAAAAATTTCTGGTATTCGTAGGAGGTGGCCATATCATCTATCATTTTGGTGTTCCAAAGAGAGTATACCGAAGTAACCATCTCCCTTATCTAACTATTGAAACATACGAGAAGAGGACTCTTAATCCGGAAAATGACCATCCACTGTTCGCAGGAGATATACCCCTTCAACCCGCAGATTATGTGAAAGTTGTTCAGTTACCCGAACCGAAGAAAACAAAAGTGGTACTGGGAGTGATGATTCGAAACCTGCCGGAAGACGAAACAGAAGAGAAGAAGAAAGAAGAAAACGAAAAAGACCGGAAATATAAGGTTGTTATGGATAGCGTCCGGGAGGATAGTCCTGCCGGCAAGGCGGGTCTGCAGGCAGGGGATATTATCCTGTCAATGGACGGTGAGTCGATCAACAGGGTATTTGATGTAATCTACAAAGTCCGCCAGAAAAAGGCCGGAGATACCTGCCAGATAGAAATATTGCGCGGGAAAGAAGAGATGACGGTAGATGTAACATTCTTTGAATCAAAAAAAAATTGATAAAAACTTCTTAATACATAAAACAAGCACTTATCTTAGAAAGTTAATATGAGTCTTACCAACGAGACAAAAGAAATCATTAAAGCGACGGTACCGATAATTGAGAAAAATGAAGCAGAGTTGACAAAGAAGATTTATCCGTTACTGTTCACTCGTAATCCTTCGATGAAAATCTTTTTCAACCGGGACCATCTGCGTAAAGGAACACAACCGAGAGCATTTATTGGTTCAATTATAGAATATGCCAAGAACATCGATAATCTTGACGCAATTAAACCGCTTATAAATGATATAGCGGAAAAACACGCTGCATTGAACATCAAGCCTGTACAATACTCTATTGTTAATATCTGCCTTCTGGAAGTATTTGGAAAGGCACTTGGAACAAGAGGTACTCATGTGGTAAAGAGGGCCTGGAAAGATGCTATCGAGGATCTTGCAAATATTATCATTAAAGCTGAAACCAGAAAATATGAAGAGACATTAGCAAAAGAAGGTGGCTGGAAAGGCTTCAAAAAATTTACCATTACCAATAAAGAAAATGAAAGTGCTATGATAACCTCATTTTATCTTGAACCAACAGATGGAAAAACTATCGTAATCGGCAAGGCTGGCCAGTACATCAATATGATGTTGGATGTACCTGAAAGAGGTACTGTTTTTCGCAACTATTCCCTCTCAAGCAACCCGAATAGTAACTACTATCGAATTTCAGTCAAACGGGAAGAAAACGGTCTCGTATCAAATTATCTCCATGATATGTTTTCTGAGGGAGATAAAATAAAATTAAGTCCACCTTACGGTTCTCTCTATCTCAAGGAGACAGATAAGCCTGCGGTACTTATCAGTGGCGGAGTCGGGATAACCCCGATGATCAGTATTCTACAGGATGCGGTGAAACAACAGCTTACCAGACAGATATATTTTATTCATGGAGCACGTAATAGAAATGCCCATGCATTTAAGGACGACGTTGTAACATTAACAGCAGATCACGATAACGTTAACCATCATTTTTTCTACTCCAGAAATTCGGCAAAGTCAGCGGATACAGAACCAGGAAGAATTACTATAAGCTCGGTAAAAGAGATCGCGAACCACCGAAAAGATGTGGAATTTTATCTCTGCGGTCCGGCACAAATGATGAAGGACTTATACCGGGAATTAATCAATTGGGGAGTCACCCCAAATAATATCGCCTACGAATATTTTGGCCCTAGAAAGGATATTATAGGATGAATCATGATAGATCGTCATCGCGACAATAACACTTCGACTCCGTTCAAGATGACGTCACACTGAGCGGAGTCGAAGTGTTATTAACATTGAATTTCCTATACATCAAATCAGGCACAATATATTCATTTATAAAACAGTTTGAAATTACTAAAAATAAGAGCAACAAGATATAACGATCAACTAATTCAACTAAAGGAGATGTAAACATGAAAGTTGCAATAACCGGTTCTTCAGGACTCATAGGATCCAGCTTAGTTTCATTCTTATCAAAAAAGGATGTTACCGTAAGTAAGATTTTACGTGAAAATCCGGAAGAGAATGAAATCTCCTGGAAACCTGAAGGTGGAGATTGGGATTCTGCGTTTGCAGGGGGTATTGACGGAATTGTTCACCTGGCAGGTGAAAATGTTGCATCCGGAAGATGGACAAAAACCAAAAAGAAGAAGATCAGGAACAGCCGTATAGAAGGGACGAAGAGACTTTGCGAGTACATCCTTAAACTACCTAACCCCCCTTCTGTTTTTATCTGCGCGTCTGCAATTGGCTTCTATGGCGACAGGGGAATGGAGTTCTTAAATGAAGGCAGTCCAAGAGGGAGTGGATTCCTGCCGGATGTTTGTGTCGGTTGGGAAGAAGCTGCAAATATCGTATCGAAAGCCGGTATCCGGGTTGTCAATGTAAGGTTTGGTATAGTCCTCAGCAAAGACGGTGGTGCCCTGGTAAAAATGCTGACTCCTTTTAATATTGGAATGGGAGGAAAAATCGGAAGCGGCACACAGTACATGAGCTGGGTGGCCATGGATGATGTAACAGGCGCAATTCATCACGCGTTGGTTACGGACTCACTGAAAGGGCCCGTAAATATAACGGCGCCTTATCCGGTAACAAATATTGAATTTACCCATACACTTGGAAAGGTGATAAACAGGCCTACCGTTATACCAATGCCTGCTTTTGCGGCCAGGCTCGCTTTAGGTGAAATGGCAAAAGATCTACTACTTGCAAGTGCAAAGGTCGCGCCAAAGAAACTGTCAGATTCCGGATATGAATTTCAATACCCGGAGCTAGAAGACGCACTTAGACATGCTTTAAGTGTCGATTAGTTGAAAATCAAAGAAATCTTCTTGTCACTTACTCATAGTAGATCCCTTAAACTTATTTACGCTTCATTAATTGAAAATCGACAACTTTTGTCTTTTCTGTTTCTACTGTTACCTCTTTCGATACTGTCATTAACGATTCATGCCAGGCATTAAGTGTGTATGCTCCGGGTGGAACATTTTCAATTGTAAAGGCTCCGTTCTTACCCGTAACAGAAAAATATGGGTTGTCGAGTACAACCACAAATGCAGACATCTCGGCATGCACGTTACATAAAATAGGTATTTCACAAGCTTCGTTAAACTCTACTGTCTTTACAACTCCAACGCTATACGTACCAAGATTTAGCGGCTGACAGCAATCAGGTGGTGAAAAGACGTTGTGTTGAACACTATCACTGTTTAGAAAATCAATCTTCGTTCCCTTTTGTACTGCTAAAACGTGCGGAACAAAAATAAGGTTAAATTGGTCAATTATTCCATGTTCCTCCGGAGCGGGATAGTTATTGTCCCCTACTTTTTTAATGGAGACAACTACATTTTCCGGGTATCTGGCTCTTTTACATTCCACATTTCCAGTAATAGTTCCTCCGTTCTCAACCATAATATCGATCTTTATCTCCCGTTTTAAATCCCGCGTGGCCTCTATTAACTTCTCCTGCATTTCAGGGCTATTCATCCTACAACCCGGATTTCCACATCCCCGTCCACTGCCACCTTTACCTATCGCTTCCTCTCTTTTAAGAAGTTGATTGTCAGAGTGCCGTCCCCAACCACGCCAGGCAGGAAACCCGTCTGCATCTCTCAGTACTAAAATATCATCACCCTTTTTTACTTCGTAAGCAGTTATGACCGGTTTGCCCCCATAAAAAGACTTTGAACCAGTAATTTCAATCTTGTCCTTCTCCTCAATTTCCATATCCTGGTTTTCAATGTACCATTCAGGTCCTAAGTGAACGGTTACTGTTTCCTCATCGGCCATCACTTGTAGCTGGATTCCGGAAAATCCTTCTTTTCCTCGAATAACCTTCTCTATGCTGACAACCTCTCCACTGATTTTTTCTGTTGTTTCCTGGTTATACATCCTGTAACACTGATTCCCCCGTCCACATCCTCCCCTCCTGCCCATTCCTCGCTGTGCAAAAGAGTCAACGGTGAAAAAAACATTTGAAACAACTACCGTAGTTACTAACATTATGAATATTAGAACTTTCATTGTTTGTTCCTCCTATCTTACTAACTAAACTCTATTAAGAAGTAGTGTTCTCAACAACTTCCCTCTCTACTTCTATTGTAATTATAGAGCAAACTGGAGAATAAGAAAATTGGACAAAGGTGGCATTTTACAATATCTTTGGATTCTTTTTGGATGCAACTTTAGTTGCATTTCAGGGAATGGTTAACAACAAATAAAAAATATTAATCGCGGAGGAAAGCAGGAAATACAGGAAAAATACTTTAGAAAACAGATTCTTTGTTTTTCTTTTTTTCTTACTTCCTGTAATTCCTGCCTTCCCTAGAGGTTCTGATCTTTAAGACTTTTAACTATGGATCAAAAAGATAGTTGAAAAATAAAACTGTTATTTGTTTTATCAAAATCTTTTGTTTTACAACACGGGCAATACTGGACTCGAACCAGTGACCCCTTGTTTGTCGAGCAAGGAAAAGAAGAAGTAGAGTTTATTGGTTTAGTTGGAAGTGTTATGGTTTGACGGTGTTTTATTCTGTTTTGGCAAGCGTTAACGGGGCTATAGATTCTATTAGTTCTCCAACAGTTAGCGGCTTCGCAATTATCCTCTTATCCTTGTCCAGCAGATACATCCTTGGAGTAGACCATACGCCATAATCCGCTGCGACCTTGCCTTCCCCACTCTTCAACTCTGAATAATTTATCCAACGGTACTGTTCATTTGAAATAGCGTTTTGCCATTCGATCCGTTCTTTATCAATAGATATGGCCAATATCTCCAGATCCTTATCTTTGTATTCCCCATAAATCTCTTTTAGCACAGACAGTAATGACTCGCAATGCGGACACCAGCTTGCCCAGAATAGTACCAGGGTTACTCCGCACTGATATTTGACAGCTTCATTTGAGATCCGCTTGCAGGGACCACCGCACCTTCCGCAGCATTTAAATCAAAAAGTCACTGCTGAGGCATCTGTATCTCAGGAGAATATTCCCTACGGCCATTTTCCTGATCATCTCTATCCTGTCTTTCAGCACCATTAATATTACTGGCATTTTCCAACTCCTTATTTTTCTATCTAAATAGATGAAAGAAGCCTTTCATAGTAGTGGTAGTTAATGCCAGGAAAAAACGGTCCTTATCCATTTTGCTTTTTAAGCAAAAGTAAATACTTTCATTAAAACTGATTTTACCGGTTTTGCTTCACCTAGTACCATGCAGCGAATCCGTTCTACTAAAACAGGCTTGTTATCGATCTGAAATACTTCGTTGGTGTACTCTTCTTTTGACTCTATTGAACCGCATACATGACAACGGGACATATTTCACCCCCTTTTAGAATAGTTAATCCATTCATCTTCATTTGGTTCATAAATGGTGATAATCTTTACAAATTCTATGTCAGCAAGTGACACTTGTATATGTATTGGGCATTCAATATTGGTGAATCCTAAAAGCAAACAACTGGATGTGATTACGAGTGACGTTCTCTGCCATTGATCCTGCGAGCAATAACTATTAGTATGGTTTACAGCTATTGGCTTGGAGAAGGCTTTAGCATATCTCTTATTAGCTGATTATCGTAGCAACGTCAAATAGTTAATATCAATGGCAAAATTATGCTAGCTTTAATTTAAGAATAGATACGGTTAGAATTTGGACGGGAACTCTTATTCTTTGAATGTTTTATTGATTTTATCTGTAGATTTTCTATACTCATGTGAATATATCATATTTAAACAAAACGGTAACAAATTAAAACCTACAAGACCCACCACATATTATAGGTAAATGATAAGCGATTTATTACAAAACGCTATTAAAGAAGGCAGGATTGAGTGGCAAAGACATGCTCTTGAAAAGATGATGGAAAGGGGCATATCAAGAAAAGCTGTTAAGGACGTTTTACTAAACGGAGAGATTATTGAGAGTTATCCTGATGATAAACCATACCCAAGTGCTTTATTCCTTGGATGGGTAAAAAACCAACCTTTGCACGTGGTAGGATCGCTGGATTCTACGACAGGCTGGTGTTTTATTATCACGGCATATAAACCAGATTCAGAATATTTTGAATCCGATTATAAGACAAGGAGAGTAATATGAAAATAGGTACACTCCCTGCTGCATGCCCTCTTTGCGGAGGGAGAAAAAAAGCAGGGAAAACAACGTTCACTGTTGATCTCGGTTTTGGTGTAGTTGTCGTTAGAGAAGTCCCTGCAACGGTATGTTCTCAATGTGGTGCAGATTGGATTGAGGATGCCATTTCAGAAAAGTTAGAAAAAATTGTTGATGATGCCAGACAGAAACATAATCTAGTTGAAGTTACTACATTAGCCGGTTAACACCCAAACCAAACGAGTCAGAAAAGGAATTGTTCCTACTATCTTCCCAGAACACTCCATCAATTCTCCAGGTAAAAAGGATACGGTAATATTCTGACCAGTACCTCTTATAAATTTTGGTTACAAAATGGTCACACCTTTCATGATTCCTTCATCTGCAACTTCTCACAACTCCTTGTATGATAATATGGGCGTACTGGACTCACTTCGTCATTTCATTCCTCAGAACAAGCTCACACTAATTTTATATACTGATAAAACCTTCAGTGACCCCTTGCTTGTCGAGCAAGGGGTTATTATTTACTCCGTATCGACCAGCAGTTGTCCAATCCTTTTCTTCACCTTCTTACTGTCAGGTCTGGTCATTGGCGCGAAACGGTCAACAATATTTCCGGCACGATCAACAAGGAACTTTGTAAAATTCCATTTAATAGTGCCGGAAAACTCGGGATTTGTATCCTTCGCTGTTAGAAACGTATATAAAGGTGATATGTCGTTTCCCTTAACGGAGATTTTAGAAAACACGGGAAAAGAAACATCATATTTTACAGAGCAGAACTGTTTTATCTCACTGTTTGTCCCTGGTTCCTGACTCAAAAAGTCGTTTGCGGGAAAAGCCAGAATGGAAAATCCGTCCTCCTTAAACTCCTGATACAGTTCCTGAAGACCCTCATATTGAGGAGTAAAGCCGCATTTGCTTGCAACATTTACTATTAATAATACCTTGTTCCTGAATTTTTCAAGAGTAACAGGATTATCATCAATATCATTCATCGTAAAATCATAAATCAATCTTTCACTCATTATCAGATATCCATTTAAATTCCTGTAAATATAAAATATTAAAAAGTATATTTTATCTATTTTCACTAATCAACAACAATTTACAGACAATACTGAAAGAACCAGATGTAAAGCAATATTACCGACTCACATCTACCCTGACCGGTGAAATTTTTCCAGTAGCAATAATCCACAGGTTACTATATATTTTATAGTGTATTGAAAATATGATAACCTGAAAATGAACAAACGAGGAAAATAAGAGATGAAATCATCACTGATTATTTCTGTTTTTATTATAGGTACTCTTATCGTCATTGCTTCCTGCAAAAAGCCTGATGAAGTGAAAGTTGGAAACGCAAAAGTATACACCCCCCTGCAGGATGATCTGGCACGGTCTATGAAAAAAGCTTCTCTGGTGATGAGGCGATTATCAAGGGCGGTGAAAAATAACGACTGGGTTGAAACTGATATGTGGACACAAGAGCTTAAAGAGGGTATCGGCTTCAGTTGTGTAACTCAATATATGATTGAGAATAACGATATTTCTTTAAGATTTATTATGTTAAGTAATCAATTTAACAGCGCTATAAATAAATTAATGTTAGCCAGTAAAAAACATTATCCAGAACGGGCGAATATAGAATTTGATAATTTAGTCTATTCGTGTGACGCGTGCCATGACAGTTTTAATAAAGACGCAGAAGGCAATCTGGATTTTAGTGATTCAGGAGAGGAGTAGGTGACAGTAGATAGATTACAGCAAAGCTATGAGGATGTGCCTTACGCCCATTTGAGCTATCCCCAAACTCATCCCGACAGATTAGGGATGCTGGCAACGATTATGGGAATGCAGCCTGCACCGGTAACTGATTGCAGAGTGCTTGAGTTGGGATGCGCTGTTGGAGGGAATATAATACCGATGGCATACGGACTGCCAGAAAGCAGATTTCTGGGTATTGATTTCTCCCCCGGACAGATAAGGGCCGGACAGAACGCCATTGACTGCTTGGGACTGAAGAATGTAAATCTTATGCAAGCTGATATCTTGTCTTTACGTAAAAATATAGGAGAATTCGACTATATCATTGCGCACGGGGTTTATTCGTGGACTCCGGAGCCTGTTCGTGAACGACTTATGGAAATCTGTAAAGAGAATCTGGCACCAGACGGAATATCTTATATCAGTTTCAACGCATATCCCGGCTGGCACATGCAGGGCACAATGCGGGATATGATGATGTACCATACTCGACATATAGAGAAACCCCGTGACAGATTGGAGAAAGCTCAGGATCTGATTGGTTTTATGGCAAAGTCTGTCAATGTCAACGATAAATACGGTGTGTTTCTCAATGCATATACTAATCTGCTGAATGTTTATAATCAGTTTGATATTCAAAGACGCCGGAATAAACAGGAAGATGAATTCGGTCTGCTACATGACGACCTGGAAGAGGTTAATGACGCATTTTATTTTCATGAGGTTGTGGAGCACGCGTCCCGGCATGGACTGCAGTATTTGATAAACGCAGATTTCTCAAAATCCATGATCAGTAATCTGGAACAGAAGACAGCAGAAACATTGCTCAATATGAGTAAGGATGTAATCGCATTGGAACAGTATATGGATTTCCTGCGTAATAATAATTTCCGCCAGATATTGCTGTGTCATAAAGAAATAGATGTTAATCGATTGGTAAAGGCAGATGAATCATGGCTTTCAAAATTATATGCTGCCAGCCATGCCCGGCCGGTAACAGACAAGATAAATATTCAGGACAGGAGTATCCTCAAATTCCAGAGCACTGATAATTCTGAGTTTTCAACTGATCATCCAGTTACAAAAGCGGCACTGATATATTTATTTCGCTCCGCACCTAAATCAATTTCTCTGGCAGAATTATTGGACGAAGTAGCGCAAGGCACGTATGATAAAGAATCGGCCTCTTCGGATAGAAACACTAACAAAAACGATATTCTTATTTTATTGAAGAATCTTTTAAATGCCTTCTCCATTAATATAGCTTTGGTTGAATTACGGCTATATGAACCTGCTTACACCATAACTGCGAGTGAAAGACCACTGGCAAGCAGGATGGCAAGATGGCAAGTAGAGAAGGGGTTTGCCAGGGTAACAAATCTGCGTCATGAAATGCTGGATTTATTGCATCTGAGCGAATTTATATTACCCTATCTAAATGGAGAAAATGACCGTAACGCATTATTGAAAATTATGCAGGAACTGGCTCATAAGGGAACCATAACGTTAACAGACAAAAATGGACCGGTGACCGATGCAGGAACCATTCATAAGATATTAGAGCAGGAACTGGAAAAGAACCTGCTGTGGCTGGGAAGAGTTGCATTATTGGAGGAGTAAGCAATTACAAGAAGAGAAGATCAGGGATATTATTTACGGGAAAGGATTACAATTTTTAAGGGCTTATTTATGACAAAGACGAAAAGAGCAGTTCAAATAGTTGTTTTTATACTGTTAATAGGTTTACAAAGTTTTTCATACTCTTCTCCGGATGAAGTGGAGAAATATACACAGCAATGCAAAAACTTCTTAAACCTGCATTCCGGAGAATTAAAAGATGAATCTTTTGAAAAGATGCTGGGTTATATTGGTAACGCACAGATTTGTAAAGTAGAGAGGATATATAATAAGCTGACGGAAGCAGAGAAAAACAGACTAAAGGACGTCTTAATAAATATTGAAGAAAAACAAAAAAGATTGCCGAAAGAAAAACGGGAACGGATTAATGAGTCCATCGCTGCAATAATGCCTACAATAGAAAATGAACTATGGGAAGAGTTGACAAAAGATGAATTAAAGGAACTGGATATTCTCCTTAAAGGGAAATGGAATGGTATGTTAACGGCGTTGGGACAGAATGATACTGAAAAAGCGTTAAGCTACTTTCATCATACGGCAAGTGATAGATACAGGAAAATATTTAAAACCCTGAACCCTGATGGCAGGAAAAGGATAGGTAAAGATCTTGCAAATATCCATTTAGTAGAAGTAGTAATGAATACCGCAATATATGAAATAACAAGTGAATTGAAAGATGAAAAGACCTCCTTCCAGTTGGCATTTGTAAAAGATTTACATGGAGAATGGGTAATAAAGTCATTTTAGGAATTAGAGATAAAAAAGAGCAAGTTTTCATTCACCAATAACGCAAAAGAGAAAACATGGAAAAAGAAAAAATACTAAATGAAATGATATCCACTCAAACTCTACCCGATTATGAAGCTGCTGAGCTTTTGTGGGCTACGCTCACAACGGTTGTAAATACCAGGGGAAACCCAGACAAAAGTGAGCCAGAACTCGATCGTCAGAGATTGGAATCAGTAGTAGAAAAATTCTCTGAAGATGAAATGAGAAGGCTATTAAAGGATGTTTCCGTCGACTCATTAGCTTTTTTTGACCCACCACTGGAAACCATACTTACCGATCCGGAAGGAACACCAGTTGAAGATTCAACTATGAGGGCAATTGGAAAACTGAGATCATCAAGGGACTCTGAACCAAAGGAAACATTTATGAATTTAGTTGGAATTCTAGATAAAATCCATGCTCAACAATTTAAAGAAGAACCAGCGTCTCACAATAGAGAAATTTTATCGGTAACACGCAAAATACTTTATCTGTTTTGTATACTGGCGGTTTCGAAGTTACCATAAATTCTTTTTTCATGAAGCTTCATTCAAAAGTAAAGTTTGTCTTAAACTGACTATTGTCTGGAATAAATGGATGTACATTAGATGGACTTACAGTGGCTTTATCTCGCATTACCGTCACGAAGTAAGGAGGGAATAGTATGGCAGACAAAAAGGACGACCTGGCAGGGCCGGGAATCGGAGACTATAAAAAGCTGGAGAAAGAACTTCCACAGAATTATGACTCTCTGTTGACCCCAAGGAAAACGCAAAACGCTATCTTTACCGTTAAAGATTACATCGAACAGAATCTATGCCGAGAGCTTAGTCTCATGATGGTAACAGTTCCTCTGATCGTGGACAATAAGAGCGGTGTAAATGATTTATTGGATCGTGATGGTTCTCGTACTCCGGTCCAGTTTCATATCACAAATGACTATGATAAAAATCCTGTTGATGCTCAGGTAGTACAGGCCGCAACCAAGTGGAAACGAGTAGCGCTAAAAGAATTCAACTGTGAAGTGGGAGAAGGCATCTGTACTGATATGAGGGCGGTGCGCAAAGACTATTTTCTCGACCACGACCACAGTGCCTATGTGGACCAATGGGATTGGGAGCAGGTGATTACCGTGGAACAGAGAAACCTTGAGTACCTGAAGGAAGTAGTCAGGAAGATATGGAAAGTTCTCAAGGATGCAGAGTCTCATGTACAGAACCTGTTCCCGAAGTTAAAGACGGACAAGTACCCTGACATGCCGGATGAGATTACGTTCCTCCATGCTGAAGAGATCCTTGATATGTACCCGGATCTGCCTCGTAAGGAACGTGAAACAGAGGTGCTGAAGAAATACCCCGCAATCTTTATCATTGGAATAGGCTGGCCCCTTGCAGACGGTTATCCTCACGAAATGCGCGCGGCAGATTACGATGACTGGGTCACGGAAACTGTTTCTCAAACAGGAAAGCCCATGCACGGACTTAACGGTGATATTCTTGTCTGGAACCCGGTGACAAAACGTCGTCACGAACTGACGTCTATGGGCATACGGGTAACCAAAGATACTCTCAAGAAACAGCTTGATTTGAGTGGACAACTTGATTTTCTGAAACAACCCTATCACCGGGCAATCATGAACGATGATATTCCACTCAGTATTGGCGGCGGCATTGGACAGTCCAGGACCAATATGTATCTGCTCAAAAAAGCACACATCGGAGAGGTCAGTGTAACCGTATGGCCAGATATCCTTAAGGATATCTGCAAAAAGAAAAATATAAACGTTCTGGAGTGAGCAGAGCAAACGGCCCCGGCTTTTTCATTATGAAAGTTCTGTCTTTAACGAAGTGATTCCTTTATGAATTGAATCTCCTCTACTGTCACTCAGAGAGGTAAAGATAACACGTGATTTCAATTCAGTTGTTATTTGTCGAATAAACTGCAAAATATCCCATAAAACAAGCTACAAATCTTTTATAATTAATGTATATTGTATATTCCCGTTTTAACTATTGGGTTTTAATTATCAGACCAAATCTGGTAGAATTTTGTCTATAATTATAGAGTGAATGAATGTAAGTGCAATTTACTAAATTTATGTTTGAAAGGTTGTGTAAATGGAAAAGGTCCATGAAATGGTAGTCAAATGTGTTGAGATATTAGACCCGGAAATAAATGTTCAATTTGAAGATGTTCCTGCCGGATATTCGTTACCGGATAAAAAGCAGATCATACTTCCTCTGTATCAATATGACTTCCTGTTGATATTCAAGGCTGCTTTACGCGAGACCGCACACGTCCTGTTCAGCACCAAAGTCCCTGAATGTAATCTGGAATATGATGTATCCATGTCCCTGGATACTATAGAACAGGCATATGTCCATTATCACTTTTGCCAGCGTTTTCCAAAGTTTGAAGTAACATTAAACAGGTTTTATAAGGACGGTATTGGAGGCGCTGCAGTTGGTGGAGTTATAGGAGCTGATGACTTCTGGAAGGAGCTTGAATATGTCCTGTTTGATGTGGACGTAGCAGAGGGATGCTATAGTGACCGTTGTAAAAAATTATTTGACAGTGGTATTATTCACGAAATCTGGGAATTAATTCAATCAGCCAAATCTACAGAGGATCTCATACCCGGTGCAGAGAGCCTGGTACAGAGGTTTAAAGATCTGAATGTTGAATTTCCCAGTATAGACAGAAGTCATACTCCTCAGTGAAGAGGGAGCGAAACAGATCTTTATTTCAGAAAAATGTTAAGCGGTGAGCGTAACCGTTTAAGCTTAAATAGGCCCGTATTTTATAGGGCTGCAAAAATGTAAATACTATTAAATGTTAGAAGAGTTTTATTATTGTTTTTACAATCTTTATACAGGAGAGGGTAACGAAAATGGATATGTACGAGTTCAGATTAACAGTTAGTTGGGAAGGCGGCGGAGATCAGTTATTCGTTATCAATGTAGAAGCGGGAAACGAAGAAGATGCCAAAGACCAGATAAATTATTTAGTAGGAAATAAACTGAAAGTGCTGGCTTTAGCACGAATAAAGATAGGCGGATGAAGCAGATGCCTCCTGCAGATGTAGTAAATATCATGTAGAACTTGCTTAAGCATTAAACGATCTTGTTTAAGTAAAATTACTTATGAATGAGATTAATAATGTTCTTTTAACGGGAGCGCCTTCTTCCGGAAAGACAACGGTCATCAAAGAAATAATTAAAAGCCTGAATCATCCGGCAAATGGTTTTTATACAGAGGAAGAGAGAGTAGATGGCAAAAGAGTAGGCTTCCTGATGAAGACCCTTGACGGTAGAAGCGGCTATCTTGCTCATCAGAATATAAAGTCTGATTTTCACATAAGAAGGTATGGCATTAGTATTGAGAATATTGAAAAAATTGCCATACCTTCAATTACTCCTGTAGAAAATAATATCATAATTCTCGATGAAATTGGGAAAATGGAATGTTTTTCTCTCGCCTTTAAACAGGCAACTACCAACGCTATAGATGCACCAAATATAGTGATTGGTACAATTACGTTAGGCGGCGACGATTTTATACAGGAAATTAAAAAAAGGCAAGATATGGAAATAAGTGAAGTAACGGTGGAAAACAGGGATTTATTGCCGGACATAATGCTAAAAAAAATTTCAACTATGCTGAATATTAGATAGAATTAAAATATCAGCAGCACAGAAGCAGGAGTCTCTGTTCTATACTCATCTTCAGAAATATCAAATTTTATTTTATGATTTTAAAAGAAAAGGGAGGATCTGAAATTTGAAAATAAAATTAGTATTGTCAATTGCCTGCTGCTTATTTTTAATCGTCACTTCTAATGTATACGCAATATCAAAAGAGAAATTAAATAATAGAATTGACCGGTCTAACTATTTCCTTGAAGAGATGATGGAAATCCCGGAAACGTCAATACCGACAACCCTTTTGAAGAGCTGCCAGGGTATCATAATAATGCGTCAGTACAAAGCGGGATTTATTTTTGGCGCCAAGGGTGGTGTCGGTATCGCATTGAAGAGGGACATAAAAACACGTAAATGGAGCTCACCCACCTTCGTTGCCAGTGGCGAAGCAAGCTTTGGACTTCAAATCGGAGGGCAATTATCTGATGCAATAATCTTGATAATGAATAAGAGCGGAGTTGAGTCATTATTGCTTACGAAATTCAAATTAGGTGTCGGCGCCTCTCTTGCGGTAGGCCCGGTTGGAAGAGATACAGAAGCGAAGATAGGACAGAACACCGCATATCTGGTATATTCAAAGGCGAAAGGTTTGTATGGAGGTCTTATTTTTGAAGGTGGGTTTATCTCTCAGGATGACGGTGCCAATAAAGAATTCTACGGCAGGAAAATATCGGTAAGAGAAATATTCCAAAACAAGGACGACGTGCCTGATGAGGCAAAAGCACTGATTAAGACATTGGAGAAATATAGTAATTTTTAGTTTCAGAATGTGAGTGGAGGAACATGGTCCCCCCACTCACACACTATCGATATTTACATCTCTTGTCTTTCCATTACATCAGTCGGATTAACTTTGGGAGGCATGATCGAAGGGATCACTTCACCTTTTTTCAGCGCCTTAAGTTGGATCTGTGCCTGGGTTTTTGTAGCCAGACCAAAGATCTTAATAAAACCGAGTGCCGCATTATGTTCGAAAGTATCCCCGGCATCATAAGTTGCCAGCGAGTGATCATATAATGATAGAGGTGATTTTCTTCCAACCACAACACAGTTACCCTTGAAAAGCCTAAGGCGAACCGTACCAACTACGAATCGCTGATTGCTTAGAATATAAGCTGCCAGATCCTGGTGAAATGTCGAAAACCACAAACCATTATAAACCATATCCGAATACTGAGTTGAAACCATCTCCTTAAACCTGTGGGTTTCTTTGGTCATGACAATTTCTTCAAGCGCCTTGTGAGCTTTGTAGAGAACTATGGCCGCAGGTGATTCATAAATTTCTCTGGATTTTATACCAACAATGCGATTCTCAAGATGATCAATTCTTCCTATACCATTATCACCGGCTATCGTGTTCAATTTATCAATGAGGGTTACCCCATCTATCTCCTGTCCATTCAAGGTTAAAGGAATACCATTTTCAAAGCCTATTTCTATGTATGTCGCTTCGTCAGGAGCGTCCTTCACGTTTTTTGTCATTTTATATATATCTTCCGGCGGTTCTTCCCATGGGTCTTCAAGTATTCCGCATTCAATACTTCTTCCCCATATATTTTCGTCTGTGCTGTATGGGTTTTTGGTACTCACGTCAATGGGAATATCATTTTCCTTGGCATAGACCATTGCCTCATCCCTGGTCATGTTCCACTCTCGTAGCGGTGCAATTATCTGTAAAGAAGGATTCAGCGTGTGTATGGCAACGTCGAATCTAACCTGATCATTTCCTTTCCCTGTACATCCATGTGCTACGGCGCAAGCGCCTTCTGCTGCGGCAACATCAACCAGCAGTTTTGCTATTAAGGGTCTTCCCAGTGCGGTAGCAAGAGGATATGTTCCCTCATAAAGGGCCCCGGCTTGAATCGCAGGAAAAAGAAAATAGTAAACGAATACTTCCTTCGCATCTATAACCATAGATTTGATTGCACCGGTATTTATTGCTTTTTCCACTACCGGTTTCAAAGGTTTGTCTGTACCCAGATCAATGGTCAGCGCTATTACGTCCATGTCGTACTTTTCATGTATCCACTTTATGGCAACAGAGGTATCAAGCCCTCCCGAATACGCCAAGACAACTTTCTTTCTATCAGTCCCCATTTTTCCTCCTTGTTAATATCTGAATGTCAATTATGTCAATTACTTCATTTATTTTGTATACGCTTGAAAAAAAAATCCCTGTAACGATTACTCCTGTCAGGTGAAGAACCTGCCACCTTTAACCTGATCATTACCGGTATAGTCATGGCAAGTGTTCTGGTCGCCCATACGCTAAATGCAAAACGAACTATCGGGTTAATTGATTTGCTTAACAGGAAGTTGTACATAAAATACACAGCTAAGAGCCCAAAGAAAGCAGTTGCAATATATAAACACATTTTGCTTCCGTAGCGGATACCGTAACCTAATCCGATTATAATGCATCCAATGACAATACTCTTTGTTCCGTATCCCCTTGCCGATAGAGAAGCTATCCCTGAAATGGCAGCAATACTCAGGCTTGTGTAAAGAATACCAAGAAAAATCGTCAGGTTTGCTGTCAGTCCAACCCTTTTTTCGGGAGTAAGTTTACCTTTAGAAACCATCAAATTCGTTATTCGGCCTTCTTGTTTACGTCAACATTTCTATAAAAAACAATGAAGTGACATGTTACCATCGCCATGAACACGAGTCAAAGATAAATATATGGAGACAAGAAGAGAGAAACAAAGGAGGTGAAATACAAAAAACGAAAGAAAGAGACAGAAGGAATGATAGAATGCTGAAAAAATAGATACCTAAAGAGGTTGTAGATAAATACAGCTTAAGTTTATCATTAAGATTTAAATTCGCAAATAAGCAAGCTCCGCTTGCAAACAAAACCAAAATCCTTGGTCACTATAAACATATGCTTGACAGGGATTTTCAGGCACGTCATATGTTTGAAAATAGTCTATAGCACCATGATCATCTTTTATGTCTTGCTGACACCCCCCTCACCCTCTGGGGACATATAAGAGTGAAAGGTGTCAGCAAATAAGAGAGTGCGACTCACCGACCGCCTGAATGAAGAAGTCGGGCAAGCAACCATGTTTGAAGCACCTTAAGTGAACTAAAATGTCTAAAGCAAAAAAGTATCCCGTTCTAGCGAGTGTGCCCCAACAACTAGAAATCTTTAAATCTTTCATCATGCTCAGGAATTCTATTCTCACCCATTGGAATTATATTATCATTCGAGGCTGTTCCGATTAAAACGTCTTCTTTCTTGCCATTGCCATTGCCTCCAGCTTTATTATCAACATCAGGAGCAGTCTCAGATGACCCCAGAGATTCGGATTTGACTCCTTTGTTGGAATCATTGCACTTTCTCAGCTTGACAATTGCTTTCAAAATATATATTGGAGAAAGAAGTACTTTTGAAGCCATGTTGCTTGATATTTTTTTCTCCTCAATCTGCTGTTCTGACACCTTACCGGCAGCTTCATTATCATCCTTTCGGGCTCTCTTTTTGCCAGATTTTTGTGCAGGTTGTTCTCCGTTGCCTTTACCACCAACCTGCATCGCTAATATATCGATTTGTTCTTTCATTGTTTGTGCCTGTGCGGCTAATTCCTCACTTGCTGATGCAGTCTCTTCAGCGTTTGCTGCTGTCTGCTGTGTCACCTGGTCCATCTGATGTACCGCACTGCTAACCTGAGTTATACCCTCGGATTGTTCCGCAGACGCTTCTGTTATCTCTTTTGTCAGAGCTGAGGCCTTCTTTACGTCCTTAACAATATTTGCCGTATCTTCTTTGCATTTAGCAGCAATCATAGTCCCGTTATCTGCTTTTTTAATACATTCACCTATGAGAGTTGTAGTATCTTTTGCGGCATTTGCTGTCTTTTTAGCAAGACCGCGTACCTCTTCAGCCACAGCGGCAAATTTCTCACCGTTATCACTTGCACGGGCCGCCTCCACTGCTGCATTGAGTGCCAGGAGATTAGTCTGAAATGCTATGGTCTCTATATCCTTGATACCCCTGACAATTTTTTTTATGTTTTGCTTAAATTTTTCATTATCGTTTGTTTCACTTTCAAACTCATCTGCAATGGCGGCACAACTTTCTACTATGACCCTGGTCTCCTTTGCTGCAGCCGTACTCTTATTTGCAAGATTTCTCACCTCTTTTGCAACCACAGCAAAACTATTTCCCTGCTTAATGATCTGAGCTGTGTCATTTCCCGCTTTATACGACAAAGTACTTGTCTGAGATGCTATGCCGTCTATTATTTTTGTAATCTCCGCAATCTTTTTGCTACTTGCAGTTATCTCTTCCATTGAATTGCTCACTTCTACAGCCGCGTTATTACCTTCTTCTGCGGCAGTAGTACACACATCTACCAGTTTTGACGCCTCTTCTGCATTATCCGCGTTTTGTTTCGTCATGGAGGACATCTCTTCCATGGATGCCGATGTCTCTTCCAGAGAAGATGCCTGCTCTGACGAACCCTCTGCAAGGGACTGGCTTGAACTGGATATCTGCTCCGACGCAGCAGATACTTGGACAGAACAATCAGTCAGACTTGCAACCATTCTTTTAATAACATTAGTTACCCTGCCTGTAATCCTGAGAACCAGAATACTCAATCCTATAATAAGAACCAGGAGGACAGCTGAAATCATCATCATCCGCTTCCCTAAAGTAGTCGACGCTCTGAGAGCTTCCTCCTTATCTATTTCTGCCATAATCGCCCAATCTACGCCTTTAATTCCTAACGGTGCATAGGCACTGAGGACCGAAACATGCCTGTAGTCCTGAAAGATCTCTACATTGGCCTCTCCTGAAATGGCGGCTTGTGTCCCTTTGGTTTCTATCTTCTGCAAAAGGATGGTACTGTCCTTAGCCTGGATAATGTTTAAAAGACTCTCATCCACGCCCAGTCCTGCCATCTGTGCATGATAGCCTTCTTTATCTTCAATAAGAAAACGCGACTGACTTCTCATGGTATAGTCACTACCGATAATATATGTTTCTCCTGATTCTCCCAGGCCTGAGGTTTTCCATTTATGATTATTGGTCATGACCATGTTAATCCTGTCAATAGGCATCTGGAAGATCAGGACGCCTACTTTTCTCTGGTCATCAAAAATAGGTGATGCAATGAAGCTCGCGGCACTTTCATAAGAGGGAGTATACGGCGCAAAATCAACTAATTTGACGAAATCCGGGCTTGTACTCTTATTTGCTTCCCGGAAAACCTTTCCAAGATTTGTATCAGCGTATGGCCCATCTATAAGTGAGGTGCCGTAATCTATTTCCTTAAAAACCGAATAGACGATTTTCCCACTATCCGGGTCGACAAGAAATATATCATAAAAACCGAACTGTTCTTGATATTCCCTGATCCTGTGGTGATAATAGCCGTGATGATTGCTATACGTGGATTGATCGTCTGCGAAATCCAGTTTGTATTTTTCCCCTAATACATAGTCATTTGATCTAATGTAGAAAGTTTGTAACAGAACAGAATCGTTATCGAGCCGATCAAAATACTTGTCTATATCAGGATCCAACCCATTATTCAGTTTTTTATATTCTTTTGTAAAATCCCTTGTATAGTAAGTTTTTAAAGCTATACGATATCTTTTTAACTGAGAGTCATCTATTTCATTCTCTTGACGAAACTGCTTAAAAGAGGTCTTGAGCTCCTCCATCGCATTGATAACCGTCTGATTTTTTGAATAAGCAGTTATCTGTTTCTCAATATTAGAGAAATACTCCTCTACCTGTTCCTTCTTGGTTTCCCTTATGGATACGAGTTGTTTAAAGGCCTGTTCCTTTAATGCCTTTTTCGCTGTTCTCTGGCCAATAAATCCGGATATTCCCAATGGAACCAAACCCGCTATTAAAAACAGTGCGATTACTTTCGTGCTCATCCCAATCTTCATTTTTCTCTCCTCTCCTAAGGTAAGAATTGATGTTAGTATGGATGCTATTTCGATATATTAACTGCATTAATAAAGTAGTACCTGCTTACATGCATAGCTTTATGACCAATTGATTCATAACGATGAGCAGAGTATTGTCACTTTATTCGCAAAACTAATACCTAAAGGCCTGGATCAATTGCGTACTATTTGGATCTCTATAGAACATAAAATAGAAACTGGTACTTAACATGTTGGAATTACTGCACTTTAGAAAATAAAATTATATAATTCCCTGATTTTGTTTTTTTGTATGCTCTTGAATATCCTCCAAAACAAGGTCGTTACAAAACTTATCGGATTGAATTTAAAATTCTTTATATTTTTTTCAGAAAAAACAGTTGATATCTGCCACTAACTGTATATTTTTCCATCCTACCAATAAACGAGAACTATATCAATCTCTCATAAGCGCCTAATTTATATACAATTATGGCAAATAAAAATTATACCAGCCTATCTTGATTTACCAGGACTACAAAAGAAATCGACGAAAGATTTGTTAAGAAAAAGTGGCGCATATTGCACATTTATAGTCTGCTGAAAAAAGTGGAGTGACAAAAACGAAAAGGAGGAACATGATGTTAAGAGCAAAACATAAGGATAAAGTATAGAATTGAACTCCCAAAATACTAATACTAAGCGGTATAGGATGGATTAGGGAAGAAAGGGACGAATCCACAATAATAAAGATTGAATCCCACAAACAAAGATCGAAGGTGGGTTCTCCGTGTGGAATAATATAGTAGCTCTACTCCAAAGGACTACAGCGACTACATTTGTAGAGCCGCTCGAACCTGAAACAATGACGCCCGTCCCTGCTGTTAACTGTTCTAATAATAGTAATTATCGTTTTGTCGGGTTCGCTATTGCTTAACCCAACCTGCTTCATTAACCAAACTGCAAAGTTATGTCCTTATAAGCTTGCCCTTTATTGAACACTTTACAGGCTTCAAAAGTTCTTCGAAACAAAGTGGTTTGCTAAGGCAGGCAGTTACAGGAGTCCTCAGAGATTGAATCTGAGTTTCTGAAAGCGGAACATCTGCTACCAGTATGATTGACATCTCTTTTGCATTATCCGGCAACTCTTTAATAATTCCCATTGCATTGCTTCCAACCGAATCAATATCTGCAATCAAGAGATCGAACTTTATACATTTCAGTATCTCAATAACAGTCTTAGTATCAGGAACATAGTTACACTCATATCCTTCAAGACGCAACAAATCGATTATTGGCAATAGCAAAGTTTCATCATCATTATTGGCAATAAGAATTCGACCCATATTCAACATTTTACAAAATCCCTTTATAGAAAATAAATTTGAAGATTACTTTTCAGTACTTGATAGAAACAGAAAAAGATGTAAATCTATTTTGTAATCTTTTATGTAATTGACATCGACAGGTTAGTTTTCTTCAAATGATATATTTGTATTAATCCAATAACTCCATAGCGATCCTATCCTCTCAACAAACTCGTCAAAAGAGAGAGGCTTTACAATATACTTATTAGCCCCATTTTTATATGCTTTTGAAATGGTGTCCTGATCAGAACTTGTGGACAAGAGAACGACAGGGATTGAGGAATACCTTGAATCATTCTTCAAAATTTTAAGGACACTTATTCCATCTACCTTCAGCAACTTAAGATCTAATTAGGCCAGATCAATTCGAGAACATCTACCATTACTACCCTCAATATCTGATTGTACTGCTTGATTAGAGAGATCTATTCCCTGAACTATCTTTTCGGTACAAGTTTTTATAAAGCCATCAGTACTAAAATCAATAATTCTCAGTATTGTCCCGGTTAGATTTTTGCGTGTAGCACGTAGGGCAATCCTTTAGATTTGCTTTTGTGCATTAAGCGCAAGGCTAAAGCCTCGCCCTACGTATCTTCCGACAGATCGGGTATAAAAACCGTACACGCAAAAACATAACCGGACGCTACTGAATAATTCTATTTTTTTCTCATCCAGGAACATGTGGATATGTTCCTGCGGCTAACTCTAATTGATCAAAGATGTTTTGTTCAATCGTTCTTTTAACATAGAAATAACAAACGGCTATCGTAATGCTTGCAGTTAAAATTGAAGGTAGTAAAAACCAGGATAACATTCTTTTTATTATCGTCATTTTTGTTATTTCGTAGAAACAGGGAACACAAATCCTCCTTAATAAAACATTCTGGAAAAATCTGGATGGAAGAAATTTTGGAATTTTGTAAAAAATCTCTATGCAATCTGTCCCTCATCACCCTTAATCTTATTAGAGAACTCGCTTATTATAGATCCTACATCTTCTTTGTTAAGCCACATAAAGTCTCCTTTTGAGAAAGGAGAGTAAGGAGAAGTCGAGATATTCGGTTTAAAATATCTCAATCATACATCATGGATTGTGCAAATTTTATTTAAGGCCATTCTTCCTGAAACATTCAACATACTTTTGATCGGTTCCCTGAATATGATTAACCAGCCACCGCTTTAAGTATTCCAGTATTTCATTTAAAATTTGATAATTACCGCTAGTTACTATTTTAAAATAAGAATTTGCTCTATGTACAAAGTCGAGGTGTTCTTCTTTGTGGTATTGATATTCCGGGTAGCAAAATTCTACCATATAGGATTCTTCATCCCTGAAATGATTCCATGCATAATCAATTATTTCACGTAACACTTCCTCTATTTTTTCCGGATTATTATCGTGTTGCTTAGCAACAATAACCTTATTAATAATATCAATAAATTCTTTGTGTTTTTCATCAATTACTGATATGCCCACACTATGTTCTCCGTTCCATTCAATCATTTTTAATACAAGTCTAAGGGTGACAGAATATGTCTGTAAAATTACGGATAACTCTTTAATTACCTGTTGAATTGTTAAGCTTGTGCTTTACTAAAAAAACGGCGAGTTTTCTATCAATGACTAATATGCGGTTGAGGAGCCAGGAGAATTCGGTTTAAAACATCTCAATCATACATCATGGATTGTGCAGGTCTTTATTTATTGTCCCAATGCGGTCATTCCCTCATGTTTTTAGCGGGAATCCAGGATGGACGAACCGCTCTAGATTCCCGCTAAAAGCCGTGCGTGGAACAAGTTATTCCGCAATCAGAAATCCTCAATTACCGGCAATCTCTTCAACCATCTCTAATTCTTCTGATGATAGTACCGTATCTATATCCAACAGGATGATTATTTTCTCCTTAACCTTGCCAAGCCCCATGATAAAGCTTGTATCTATGCCCTGCCCGAAACCTGGTGCGTCTTCTATCTCACCACCTCTGATGTCTGACACCTCTGATACACTATCAACTATGATTCCTATCTGCGTGTTGTTTACTTCTACCACAATTACACATGTTTCCTGGGTATGTTCCTCTTCCTGCATTGAAAACTTCAATCTCAAGTCTATTACGGGAATGACCTTTCCCCTTAGATTAATGACCCCTTTCATGTAATCCGGTGTCTGTGGCACGGTTGTAATATCCATAAGCCCGATGATTTCTCTAACCTTGAGTATCTCGATGCCATAGACTTCATTACTTAAAATAAATGTCAGAAATTTTCCCTCTAGTGCTGATGTGTCTTTTCTCTCTGCAACTGCTTCCATTTTTTTCTCCTTCATTTGGTTATAAAAGTATCCTGTTTCCTGCCGTTCCTACCTTCCTGAGAGGTTTTGATTTATGTTGCGCCATATCACAGGGCCTTTTATCGTTTTACTTTTTATTAGTTGCCCCTCACCCACTAAATAGGAGAGGAGGGCGAGGGGCGCCATCAAAAGCCATGGGTTATGTTCCACGGACTTTTAACAATAAATTTTATGTAGAGTGGATTCATTCCTTTGATTCCGCAATCCGCTATCTAAAATCGAAGTCTGTAGCTAGAAGTCATTCATATGCTCGCTATGTCCCATAATCCTGTCTTCACCCAGTGGTATTAATGCCTCAGGTGCTGTTGCACCGTTACCGTTACCGTTACCTTTTACATTGATAGTTTTCGGCATGTGTAAAACTCTCCTGGTACTCAAAGGCGGTTCCTGATAAGTATGCAATCCCTCATCAACACTACCACCAACCATTGCCGATAGTATCGCAACCTGTTCTTTAGTGGTTTGTGCCTGTGCTGACAGTTCTTCACTTGCCGATGCCGCTTCCTCTGCATTCGCAGCAGTTTGCTGTACAACCTGGTCCATCTGTTGCACTGCCTGACCTACCTGACCAATCCCTTCGGATTGTTCTGATGACGCATTCGCTATCTCCTTCGTGAGGTCAGTCACCTTCTTGACATTGGTAACAATTTCCTGAAGGGCTTCTCTACCTTTACTCGCAACCTGTGCCCCATTTCCTGCCTTAGCAACACAATCATCTATCAGCGCTGTAGTATCTTTTGCCGCAGTAGCACTTCGCTGGGCAAGGTTACGCACCTCTTCCGCAACAACGGCAAAGCCCTTCCCGTGCTCACCTGCACGAGCAGCCTCTACTGCCGCATTGAGAGCCAGAAGATTAGTCTGGAATGCAATACCGTCTATCACCTTGGTAATTTCAGATATCTCCTTACTGCTTTTGTTTATATCCTCCATTGAATTGGTCATCTCTCCAACTGCCTTGCTACCGTTATCTGCTGCAGAGCTGCATACGTCCACGAGTTTTGCAGCCTCTTCGGCATTATCAGCATTCTGCTTTGTTACGGATGACATCTCTTCCATAGATGCAGAGGTTTCCTCAAGTGAAGACGCCTGTTCTGAAGAACCCTGAGCAAGGCTCTGACTGGATTCTGATATTTCTCTAGCAGCAGAATCCAGTTGTGTAGACGCCTCAGTCAGTCCCTGTATAACTTTCTTAAGAGGCCCGGTAATTGAACGTATTATTAAAAATGCAACCAATGCGGAAATACCAACACCGGCCGCAAGCAGTATCCACTCCAAGGTCATAAGAAAAGCTGAAAAGCCTTTTGCTTTTGTTGCGTCAGCTGCCATTAGTTGCTGTTGGCTTGCAACCATACCATCAAGCTGCTCCATTATCACACCGGCAGTTGGTGCGGCCTTTGTTCCCAGCCACAAATTTGCCATATTCCATGCTTTACCTCCTCTGATCTCGAACATCTTTGGAGGTATTGGGGCGAATATCTTTCTGGCACTGCTGAATGCAGCGAATGCATCAGCCTGTTCAGGTGTAAAAAGTTCGGCATTGTCTGAAAGATCACCAAACCTTCTTACATTCTTGGCCCATAATTTATCAAATTTCTTTTTAAACTTCTCATCTCCGGAGAGCAGATACGCGCGTATGCTTGCAAGGGACAGGCCGGTAGTACCACGCACGTCTGCCATCATACCAAGCATTGCCTTTCTCTCTTCTGTTGCTGCCTGATCTGCCTCTAGATCGATCAGCCTGGTTATGTTGGTTACCATTATCGCTGCCTGTGGCGCGGCCTCTTCAAACAGTATCTTGACAGCCGGTGTATTATCCATGGTCTGTGCAATATCCTCAATCTCCTGCTGGTATATTTTAAAATCTTGCAAACTCTTCTCTATAGTATTGAGCCTTTCTACATTCTTCGGGTTGGTCCAGTTGGTCGCGTATTTCTTCATTTTTTCCAAAGAGCTATCCAACTCTTCAGACCATGCCTTTAACCGCTCTTCCTTAAACTTGTCCTTGCCAAGTATGATCCATCCCCGAAGTGCGGCCAGAGAGTGGTTAACCCCGTTTTGCATTGCAAGACTTGTCTGAGCAGTTGGCGCACGCAACTCAATGAGCCGATTGGTTACCGTATTGGTCTTGTCAACCTGCCATATTGAGGTCAGTACTGCGGCAATAAGTACGAACGTTATTATGCCAAAACCACATGATATCTTTGTTCCCAACTTCATGTTTTTAAACATCCTCTTCTCCTCATTAACTGAATTTCTGTTTTTACTAATTAGGATAAAATAAGTTGCACGGCAGGTTGTATTGCACCTCTTTTGAAGTACTCTTACTAATCACAAATCGTACTACTTAAAACATGGTCTCCATTCCACATTTTCTGAAAAGATTAGCTTAAAACAATACAACTACCTGAACATATAACTTCTTGTTATTATTAATAAAGCCGGATTGCTTATATCTTTTTTACTTTGAATCTATGTAATATTACAGATACCGCTAATCAGCATTCTTTATTACAAAATTTAGTACCCGAAGAAGCGGTTCAGACATAGCAAGCATGTGACAGTAATAACAAATCACATGCCACACAATTGAAAGGCAATTAAGTAGCGGTGAAAACGAAGCAGTTTATCAGAAATGAATCATTGTAGAATTGACTTAATCAAGAACAGTGTAGATGCTCTATCATCATGGTGAAGCGCAAAATATGGTAGTGGGAAGAGATAGATGGTATACAGATGTTGCAGTGAATTTGAAAAGATTCATATATGGTGATCAGTGTCTACTCTACACATATTTTTTTGTTTAAATTTCTATTTCAGGATCTATTGTATTTCCGTACGGTGTGATCCTCTTCTAAAAAGCATGATATTCCACATAAGTGTGGTGCTACATAAGTGTGGAATACTACACTTTTAACAGGTAGATTTGTTGGGTCTGCTTCCCGCCTGAATGACAACAGAGGAGAAGAGAGCCTCTCGCCAAGCCACTAAGAATGCAGAAAGATACAATGCTCTTATCTTTAATTCGATTTTCTAAATCTTGTTAACCTGGCGATCTTTGTGTCTCTGCGTGAGAATTATTTTTTTCTCCACACGTCGGGTACTTTACTCTATTAATTACGCTCCATCCTCAACAATATTATATCTTGCAATCTTCGTATATATAGTTTTTCGGTCTATGCCGAGAAGTCGTGAGGCTTTGGCCTTGTTCCAGCCAGTTTCCTTAAGCGCACGAATGATCGCCTGTCGTTCATCTTCATTTTTATCGGCAGGGTCAAGTACTGCTTCGTTTCTGTCTATAAATTCAGGTGACAAGTCTCTAATAGTAATAGTGGAACCGTGGCAGAGTACGACTGCAAACTCAAGTGTATTCTGAAGTTCCCTGATATTCCCTGGCCATGAATAACTCATAAATCTCCTTTGAACATCTTCGGATATTGCCGTGACATTTTTGTTAAGTTTCTTATTGAACCCGTTCAGAAAGTGATCCAGCATTGCTGGTATATCCTCACGTCTTTCCCTGAGTGGCGGGAGAGTCAACTGCACCACATTCAACCGATAATAAAGATCTTCACGGAAGCTCCCGGCACTTACCATTTTGTGCAGTTCATTATTAGTGGCGGCTATAACCCTGACATTCACCTTTATCTGGTCAGAATCGCCAACCCGCTCAAACTCCCCTTCCTGAAGAACCCTTAATAAACGCAACTGCAGCTTATTCGATATTTCTCCGATCTCATCCAGGAAAATAGTACCCCCATCAGCCTTTTGAAATCTGCCAACCCTGTCTGTAGTTGCCCCGGTAAAGGCCCCCTTAGCGTGACCAAAAAGTTCACTCTCAAGCAGTTCGTCAGATAAAGCAGCACAATTAACCTTAACAAGGGGTTTGTCACGACACTCTCCATGGTAATGTAGTGCATCAGCTATCAACTCTTTTCCTGTCCCGCTTTCTCCCGTTATCAATACAGTAGTCTGGACACTTGACAGGTTTTCAATCAGGGAGTAGATATTTTGCATTTTCCTGCTTGAGCCAATAATATTATAAAACTGTGTACGTTCATGCATAACTCTTTCAAGGCCGGCCAGACGTGTTTCGTCTTTCAGCACCATTACACAACCGTAAGTGTCTTCTTGAGGGTTTTTCAGTGGAAACGTGGATATGCTGACAACTCCGTTCGGACGCTGCTGGTGTTTACATTCTATGCGATACGTTTCAACTGACTTTTTTGTCTTGATAGTCTCTACAAGAGCATTAACGCATTCTCCTCGACAATGAAGTTGTAAAGAATTAAATGGCTTGCCCTTGATTTCTTCCGGTAAAAAACCACATATGTCTTTAACCGCATCGTTAGTTTCAAGTACGATTAATTCCTTGTCAACCGTAACAATCGCATCCTTAACACTCCTGAATATTGCATCAAGAGTTGATTGGTATTCCCTGTTTTCGTCAATAATCTCCTTGTGCCGTAACGTCATTTCGACCTTCTGTAATAGAACATCCTTTCTCACCGGTTTGGCGACATAATCGTGCGCGCCATCCCGAACGGCATCAGAAGCCGTTTCGATATTGGGATGTCCGGTGATCAGAATTACCGGGCAAAGCAGGTTTCTTCTATTTACTTCCTGTAAGATATCAATCCCTGTCCCATCACCCAGCATGATGTCTGTAAGTATCAGGTCGAAACGCGCCTCGGATAACTTGCCCAGGCTCTCTTTGTAAGAACCGGCGGTATCCACATCATATCCTTCCCGTAAGAGAAATGTCTCAATAGTATATCTAAGGGCTTCTTCGTCATCAACGACGAGGATCTTATGTTTGGATTGTTTTAACATATTAATAGATTAATTTAGTTGTATTCGCTTCCTACCTGAATAGCTAGACAGAAAAAAATAGCTCACCGCTCCCCGGACAAAAAACGCCGAGGACAAGAAGACGCGAAGAGCGCAAAGATTTACAAATTATTAACAATTCTCTTGATACCATTTTTGAGTATTGAAACATTGAAATTAATTAAAATTCCTAATTTTAAATCTGCAATCTTTAAGTATGTCAATAGCCGCGCTTCATGAATTAGCTCAATCTTGTGAACAGACTTTAATTCTAAAATCACTTTACCTTCAACTACTATATCCAGTTTATATCCACAGTCTAATGTTATTCTTTTATAAACAACAGCAAGAGATTTTTGCCTCTCAAACACAATATCTCTAATTTCCAATTCCTTACAAAGACACTCTTCGTAAGCTGATTCTAATAACCCTGCCCCAAGGTGACGATGTACTTCAATTGCAGCACCTATGTTTTTTTTGACAACCTATCTTCTTCTTTGATCATCCTTGATCTTCTTTGCGGTAAATAATACTTAAATCACTAAAGCACTTATATTTTTTTCTAATTCTAACAAATTAAAAGGCTTTCTGGCTATAAAATCAACCTTTAAGGCCACTGTATCTATATGCCTGATTTCTTCACACCAGCCTGTCATTAAGCCTACCTTTGGCCTTTTATCCAGCTTATTCAGGGCCTTTATTATATCGTGTCCGGTGACTTCCGGCATCGCCAAATCACACAAGACGAGATCAAAATCATCTCTCCTGCTAAGTTCTATTGCCTCTGCGCCGCTATTAACCGCCTTAACTATATGGCCTTTACCGGAGAGAAATGTTTTCAGTATCACGCACATTTCCTGATCATCATCTACCACTAGAATACGGAGCTCTTTTGTCTCAATCTCCCGAACGGATTCAGATGTAACTACTCTTTGTAACGCTTCTTTGCGAATTGGAATGTGCAGGGTGAATGTTGTACCCTTACCTACCTTACTTTCCACCTCTATCTTACCGCCATGTCTCTTCATAATGCCATAGGTTACGCTCATACCCAATCCAGTCCCATGCGGCCTCCGTGTCGTAAAAAATGGATCAAATATCTTCCTCTTAACTTCTTCAGGCATGCCCTTGCCGATATCTGCGAAGATAATCTCTATGAAATCACTTTTGAGTTCTGAGTTTTGAGATTTTAGTTCTGATACTTTCCTCTTTTCACTCTGAACACGCCGTGTTGCCACGGTGATAGTACCACCATCAGGCATTGCATCAAGGGCATTATGAATCAGGTTAACAAACACTTCTCTCAACTCTGTAGGATTACAAAACACTTCCGGTGTTTCTGTTATGCCTACCGTATTTATGTTATATTTTATATCTTCAGCCTGTGCCATATTCTTCCATCTGGGCATTGTAAATCCTATTGCCTGTTCTATCAGGTACTGAATACTAATAAAGTTGTAATCTAATTCACTTAGTTCTGCCTTAGCAAAAGTAAGCATCCTCTTGACTATTCCAGCCCCATCTTCACCAGCCTCAATAATAGCCTTCAAGCCTCTCTTTAATTCCTGGTCATCTTTAAAACCTCCCTCAAGCACTTCCGCGAGACCCATGACAATCGCAAGGATATTATTAAACTCATGGGCAACTCCTGCTGTTATCGTCCCCAGGGAATTTAATTTCTCTGATTGTAATAGTGCTTCTTCCATCTTCTTCCGTTCGGTAATATCTTCTTTAACTGCAATGAAGTTAGTTATATCACCTTTCTCATCTTTAACAGGTGAAATAGACGCATACTCCCAGTACAATTCACCACTCTTTTTCTTGTTACAGAATTCACCACTCCACTCATTACCTGATTTAATAGTTTTCCATAACTCACGGTATGCTTCCCGGGGCGTTTTACCTGACTTTAAGATACGAGGGGTTTTTCCAACAGCTTCTTCAAGACTATAACCGGTTAGCTGAGTAAACTTTGGATTTGCATATTCAATATTACCTTTAGTATCAGTCATTATTACTGTACTGGAAGATTGTTCAACGGCATGGGATAGTTTACGTATTCTGTCCTCCGCAAATTTTTGTTCAGTGATGTCCTCAATAACAGAGACAAGATAATCTGGTTCACCGGAGGAATCACGAATAAGAGCTACCGTAAGATTTATCCAAATGATTGCTCCGTCTTTCCTGATGTAGCGCTTTTCAATCTGGTAGTTGGAGGCTTCTCCATCCAATACCCTCTTTCGGGCCTGACGTTGCATATTAAGGTCATCCGGATGTGTAATGTCCTGAAAAGTACGTCCAAGTATTTCCTGTTCGGTATATCCTGTGATTGCACAAAAACGTTTATTAGCTTTGAGAAATCGACCACTCGAAGCGACATGGATGATGCCCACCGCTGCCTGTTCAAAAATGCCCCTGAATCTTTCTTCACTCTCTCTGAGCTCCTTCTCCACTCTCTTATTGCTGATGAAGATCCCAATCTGGCTACCGACAGCAGACATCATACTAAGCAGGTTATTATCAGGCTCCCTTACCTCGTGGCTAAAAAAAACTATTGCTCCAAGTACTTCACTACCGCTGATAATGGGAAAACCAAAGGCCCCATGCAACCCCTCTTTTGCCGCAACTGATGCTCGCGGAAAATTTGTATCACTGGTAATATCTTCGACCCATAAGGGTTTGGCACTTTTCCAGACCCGGCCCGGAAGACCAATTTGTGATGGAAAGGTTGTTTGTTTAGTAACGGCTATGAATTCAGGAACCTTTAGTGATGGCATATGCCAGATTTCTATATTACGCAGAACATTTTCTTGTTGATCAAATACCCATATTTCGCCAAGGTCCCATTCCAGTGCAGCACATATAGCTTCAAGTATATTGGGAAGAGCTTCTTCGGTCGTTGCAGATTCTGCCAATATTTTTGTTATAAAGTATTGGGCAACAAGACGTTGTTCAGCGTTTTTGCGTTCAGTGATGTCACGGACAAACCCAACCACTGCAGTTATATTGCCATCAGCATTCCGCATTGGGCAGAGTGAAGCCTCATGATGAAAATTACCATTTGTAACACTAATCATATACTCCACAAGCATTTTCTCTCCAGCATCAAAGACACTTCGAATATCTGAGAGCCTCTGTTCCACCTGGTCAGGATGAGCAAAATCCCTTATTGATCTACCAATGGCATCAACCGCACGTATGCCGTATCGTTTATCCATCTCCAGTGTACCCCAGAGTGCCGTTATTTTACCGTCCCGATCATAAATTATTATGGCACTCTCATACAGAGAAGATAATATGCCATGAAATCTCACCTCACTCTCCTTCAACTCCTGCTCTACCACCGTTTTATGTCTGATGGTGGAATTCCACTCCAGTAAGATCTTTTCACAGACATTGGGCATGTTATCCAGCACTGCTCCAGACTTTACGATATAATCAAAAGCACCAGCCTTTATTGCTTCGACTGCGATCCTTTCATCCCCATGGCTGGACATAATAACAATGGGATATGGTCGTTCTTCCTTATTGGCAGGTATAAGTTCAGTACCCTTACCATCCGGTAAGATATAATCAACAATTACCAGATCAGGAACGGACTCTGCTATACTGGCACGTGCGTCATTGAGATTGCGAGTATTTACCAAACTCACTGGCATGGTTGTTGATTCAAAAGACCGGAAAATCAGGTCTGTATGAGACTCTTCATCTTCGACAAGCAGGATATTGATCTTCTTTTCGTTCATTGGTTAACCCTATAATAAACAACGGTTATTCAGATTAATTTTGTTGGGCGTGCACTGCGCGAAAACCTTCTTATTTTTCTCTCCAAGGCGCTAAGAACGTAAAGATACATAATGTTTTTATCTTTAATTTGTTTTTCTTAATCTTGTTCACTTAGCGACCTTTTGCGGCTCTGCATGAGAACATTCTCATTTCCCCTCTCCAAGTAGCGAAGATCAGTCATCCCACGGATGATAATTCCATGCCAGCCAGTAAAAACCGATATCATCCATCAACTGATTAAACTTCTCAAAGTCAACCGGCTTAATCAGGTAGCTGTTAGCGTGGTATTCATATGCTTTTGCCACATCCATTTCCGCACTGGATGTGGTGAAAACAACCGTTGGTATTTTTTCCAACTCTGTTGTTGTCTTTATCTCCTTCAAAACTTCCAGGCCGTCAATTTTAGGCAGTCGAAGGTCAAGAAGGATCACATGCGGTTTGGGGCTCTTTGCAGGATCAGCATAGTCTCCCCGCCTGAACAGATAATCAAGCGCCTCTTCACCATCAGAGACATGATAAATCCTATTCGCTATTCGATGCTCTTCGAAACTAAGTATTACAAGTTCGGCATGTGATATATTGTCCTCAACAAGTAAAACGCTAACCGGTTCTCCACTAATCTTGTTATTTTTCATGTTTGTCTGGTTCACCTTTCTTCGCAATGGTAAAGCAAAAAGTACTTCCCTTGCCTTTACCCTCAGATTCTATCCATATCCGGCCACCGTGTACTTCTATAATACGTTTAACAATAGCCAAGCCTATTCCTGTTCCATCACTTGCCTGGTCCAGCTTATTGAAAAGGCCAAAGACATTTTCGTGATAGCGCGATTCTATCCCCTCTCCATTATCCCGGACATAATATACCGTTCCTTCTTTTTCCTGTCTAGCATCTATCTCGATACGTGGTTCTGACTGTTTGCCCATGTGCTTTATCGCATTGTCGATAAGATTTTGTAATACCTCCACTAATCGGCGGCGATCCACGTACATTAACGGTAAGTTAGAAGCAACTTCCACGTGTACCTCCCGCTTTTTTATTTGCCCTCCAACCAGAGTTAACGCTTCGTTTGCCAGGTCCTTTAATGAGACTTCTTCCTTTGTGCCTACTACTCTCCCAATTTTTGATAATTCCAGAAGATCATCCAGGAGACGGTTCATTTTCTCCGCCGCATTATGGATGTGTCTTACGTCTTTTTTAATACGTTCAGCATCTCCTTTAATTATGTCTTTTTCCAGCATACCCAGAAAACCTTTGATAGTTATCAGAGGGCTCTTCAAATCGTGGGAAACGGTATAGGCATATCTTTCCAATTCAGCATTTTTTGTTTCAAGCTCAGAGGTGCGGGTTTTTACCTGCTTATTAAGCGTTGTATTCCAGTTTTGAACTTGGTGAATCATGGAATTGAAGGCTGTCGCCAGAATGCCCACCTCATCTGATGATGATATTGACGTTCGAACAGAGAGATTACCTCCTTCTACCTCTCGGGCTGCTTTACTCAGGCGACGGATGGGACGTGAAAGGTTTCCTGCGATTAAGATTGTTAATCCTAATATCATGAAAGCACAGAAAGAGCCGACAATGATACGGTAGTAAATACTCTCTCGTAGAGGCGCAAAGACTTCCGCCTTGTCACGTTTGACTACCAGCCCCCATCCCATTTCTGACGTTATACGGATATGCCGATATGCAGCCAGAACGGCCTCGCCTCGATAGTCTTCTGTCGCAATGATTCCTTCCTGCCCCTGAGCGGCAAGTATGGCTGGTTTTGCCGTAATCTGATATTCCAAAGGTATGCCAGTTGCCCCATTTGCCAATGGATGTTTTAGTGATGTGAGTATTTTTACATCCTGGTTTATAAGCAACGCTTCACCTGTCTGCCCCAGACCTCCACCTGTATGGAGCATAGGCTTGATAAACTCTTCAGAATTAATATGCATTATAAGTACTGCTGATACTTTTTCATCACCATAAAGATCAATAGACCGAAGAATAAATAGCTTAAGAATACCACTCGAAGGGTCTTTACCAATATCTATTGTTTCATTATAACCTTGATGAAGGATTTTGGATAAGGAGTCGTGCTGAAAAATGTTCTTACCCAGGTTTCCATTTTCGGTTGAGGCTATAATTGCACCGGTTGCGGCATTGACAATCTGTATCTTATCGTATACACCGTGTGATGTTTTAACCAGATTCAGATGTTGCGTAAGAATCTGGTAATCTTCTTTCTTTCGCAGTTTATCAAAGAGTTCATTTTCACTGACACCCTTAACGCTATTTTTGTTAATTACCGGCATAAGTGCTGCGACGTAAGGTTTTATTATGCTACTTTCCGACAATACTCTCACATCATCTCTCCGTTCTACCACCCAATGCTGAATGCGCTCCTTCTTCAAGTCTGCAACCAGATTAAGGTGTTGAAATACCTCAGATTGTTCTTGACTGTACAAACCCCTGAAATCTGTAAATGGCACTCCAAACAGTTCTGACAATACGAAGAGTATCAAGATTATCACATACATCGATCCAAAATAGATAAGCATCTTTGATCGGATGCCGAGAAAGAATTCATTTCTTTCAGGACCTCTTAAATTATTGATTGATGCTTTGTCACTCATTATCACTCTCTACTCAATGTCGTAACTGAATTCACTAAGCTTATACTCTTTAGAGTTGGCAAGTACATCGTTTATGACTTGGAAATCAAAACTATTATGTACCTTCTCCCAATTACTTGTGGTGGGAATTTTATCCAGGGTTTTGAGTAATTCAAATTCCATGTGCAGCGGACCGTTTTGTCTGAGATCATTCTGTGGAATGATAGGTGCTGAGATTAAGCCCAGAATGTCATTTTCAGCCAAGAATGCATTTTGCTTTACAGAGAGTTCAAATTTGTGGTTTGTTAAATCTTCACCTGCCTGTATTGCCCATTCACTGGCAAGCAGAAGATTCTGCCGGTCACTTTTCATCCATCTCAGAGCACGGACCTCGGCAGCTAATATGTGCCGAATAAGCTCAGGTTGGTTTTCAGAAAAGGCCCTGGTAAAGTACATAAAACCTGAGCTTATATATCTATGGATTATGGTGCTCTCGGGATACTTCATCAGGGTGATTGCCGGTGTTGGCTCCCATGCAGAGAAAGCCGCAACCTCTCCTGTCAGCAATGCCTCCGGCATTTCATTGACATCCATCGGAATCATGTGTACGAGTGATTCATTCAGCCCACCTGAAGCAAGTGCTCTCAATAATGCATAATGCGCGTTAGAGCCTAAGGCGTAGCCGATTTTCTTACCGCGTAGCTCTCTCATTAGCATGGAACGTCTGGCAACAACAGAACAGAAGCCCTGTTGTACTATAGACGAAACAGTAACATCCATAGTTGCAGCAGCTGTGATTGTCGGCATGTCTCCACATATACCAACATCAATATCACCTTTATGAATGAAGAAGTTTATGTCATTTCCTTTCAGAAATGGGAAGAACCTGATTTTAAGACCTGACACAGACAGCGCATTGTAAAGAATAGTATCACGCTTCATTACCTCAGTGATAAAACCGGTTGGTGAAAAAAAAGGCTGTGTACCCAAGTTGACAACTTCTTCCGAATTATTAAATTTGTAGTTGGAGTAAACAGGGTGATTAGAAAGATCCGAGGTTTTAACTATAGACTGATTTTCCGCTTTTCCCGTTTTGAGGAAGGTGGTGTGGACTATAAATATCATACATACCGTAAGAAATGTATAGATAATGCTTCTTGTCTTCATTATAACACCTACCTCTGTTTTTCCGACAACCTGACAATCTGTTATCTGGTGATACCGTAAAGGTATCAATTTAGGTAAGAATTTACAACTATTTATGTGAAATTCAAAAGCAAGTCTGAATTATACATATATTGTATTTATTTGCAAACACAATATTTATAACTATCAATATAACTATGACTTATCTACCAATCTAGTGAAATAAATCTAGGATATACTGATCAGGTATTTTTTGGATAAAGCCTCGGAATGATATTGTGACACAACAAGAAAGAAGTGTTGATTATATTGTAATGGAATTCTTCATTAGAGGGGCAGGATATTGATCTTCTATTTATTCGCTAGTTAGCGCTTTAGTAAAGACCATAATTCGATCGAAAAAAAGAGAAACCAAATCCCGCAGCAAACCCCATTCTGGAGAAGGAGGAAAAGGAGAAGCCTGAGGGATTTGGTCAAAAAGTCTCACTATCATTAATCATAAATATCGTGTTCATCGTGCCATTTAATCATTAAAAATATTCCTTTAAAAGATATAGAAGCAACAGTAAATTCCAGTTTCCCCACCACCTGCAAGGTGAACAGGAATCCATTTGTTTTATAAATACCTATTAAAAGATCAGTATCAATACCTTGTTTAATTTGAGGTGATTCTTCATTTTCATACTTGTAGCTCTTACAACTTTTGATAGGCTACCAACAGTTCTATCTTTTATCCTGGATACCTGGACACCAAAAATTAGTGCCTGAATAAGCGCCCCCAAATGAAAAAGAAAAAATACTCAAAACTCTCTCAATAGAGGAATTCGCACTAACCTCAAATAGACCCGGAAATCATTAACTGCTGGTTCAATCACTATCTTCCTGTATTTTGAAATTGGCGTCCCTGCCATACACTCTGTGATTGAACCAGCAGTATTTAAATGTAAATCACAATCCGAATTGAAACTTACCAGATTGCTGTATACAGTTATTCCTTAATGATTATTCTGGACTATTATTCTTAGCTTCACAAAAGGCGTGTACGAAATCTCACAATAAACAGCTTAGCATATTCCTCAAATCCTTCTCATATTCCTTACAAATACTTCTGTAAATATAAGAAAGCAAGACTATATAATATCAAAACATATGCCAAAGGCAGAAAATTGTCTGATTTTTTCTTTGCCAACTATTAACAAAAGCTAACTCTTGTATTTAAGACAACTTACAAAGATAAAAATAAACTTTACCATTGTACCTGTTAAGAAAAAAAAGTTGAATTCTCCAAAAAACTATGTGCCATGGCACATAGTTGTAGCGTTCACTATTGTGCCATGGCACAATATTAAAAGCAGGTATTATTGGTAAATGATAAAATCATTCCACCACAATTTTCTCCGATTCCAACAGATATTTTTCTCTCTTTAACTTCCATATACTGATTCTCCAAGTTTGTTTATTAGCCATAGTTTAATAATAAAATGAAAATGGGGCCCTTTTTAGTTAATGATTTCTCCTTTGATAATATTATTGTCCAGGTCTCTTGTACATTCCGGATTACTATCTAACTGTTTTTCAGCTCAATTTTATAGTCTTTAATCTTTCTATAAATGTTACGTCTGCTAATACCCAACAGTTTAGCAGCCATAGTTTTATTTCCAGCAGCTTTTTCAAGTGCCTGTACAATTGCCTGTTTTTCATCAACTCCTATATTTTTGAAAAGAGTTGTCTTTGTTGTCAAAAAGTTCTCAAAAACAGGTGGTAGGTGTTTAAGTGTAATAGTTTTCTGGTGGCACAGGATAAATGCATGTTCCAGCGCATGTTCCATCTCTCTCACATTGCCAGGCCAGGAATAATCCATAAACACCTTCTGTACGTCTGTAGAGATGCCCAGAATATTCTTGTTTATTTTTTTATTGAATTTTTTTACGAAGTGTTCTATGAGAAATGGAATATCTTCTTTTCTTTCTCTTAATGGAGGTACGTATATTTCTACCACATTAAGGCGGTAGTAAAGATCTTCACGGAATTCAGCTTGTTCGATTTTTCTACGAAGATCCTGATTTGTACAGGCGACGACTCTGGCATCAACCTTAATAGACGTCGACTCTCCTACACGTTCAAAGGTTTTCTCCTGTAAAACCCTCAATAGTTTCACCTGTATCGTCAGTGGCATGTCTCCGATTTCATCCAGAAGAATTGTACCACCATCTGCCATCTTGAATCTACCAATCCTATCCTTTACCGCACCGGTAAAGGAACCTTTGATGTGCCCAAAGAGTTCACTTTCAAGCAAATTATCAGACAATGCAGAACAATTTACCTTAATCATAGGCTTATGGTTACGTCCTCCTTTGTAATGTAATGCTTCAGCTACCAGTTCTTTGCCTGTACCACTTTCTCCTGTAATAAGGACGGTACTTTGAACATCGGCAAGATCTTCTATATAAGAATATATTGTCTGCATCTTTTCACTTTTACCAATAATGTTATGAAGACGCTGACGTTCTTTCATTTCTCTCTCAAGGTCTGCCAGATGAGTTTCGTCTCTTACGACTAAGACTGCTCCGGTAAATGTCTTTGTATTATTAATGAGAGGATATGTATTAACGGTTACAACCTGTTGAGGGCATAATTTGTGCCTGCATTCCAAATGGTATATTTCAATCGGGATTTTTCCCTTCACGGTTTCTTCAAGAGCATCTACACACCTTCCGCCACAATGCGTCAGGACAGATTTAAATGATTTTCCGACAGAATCACGAGACAGGTGACAAATCTTCTTAGCAGCTTCATTGATTTCTATGATAACCATGTCTTTATCTACCGTAATAATTGAATCCTTTACGCTCTTGAAAATAGCCTCAAGGTTTGAACGGTACTTTTCCTTTTCGTCTGCCAACGCTTTATGCTTCATTGCAGTCTTTGTTATGCGCATTAACGAATCCAATTGGACGGGTTTAGAAACATAGTCAAAGGCCCCCAATCGAAGTGCGTCTGAAGCAGTATCAAGATCGGGTGCTGCCGTAATCATAACAACCGGACAATTAAGCTTTCTTATTTTAACCTCTTTCAAGATATCAATACCGGACTTACCCTTCAGCTTAATGTCTGTTAAGATTAAATCAAAACCAGATACATTAATCATTTTGAGGGCCTCATCATAATCTTCGGCAGTAGTAACCTCGAATCCTTCGTCTGAGAAAAAGTCTTCAAATGTAAATCGAATGTTTTCTTCGTCGTCTATTATCAGAATTTTTGCCATTATCTTTTCTTTCTTATCACTGGTTTTTAAAACCCAACCTCGCCAGATCAGGACCAAAAAGAGATAGATCTCTTATAATTACTTCTAGAAAATCCGGTACAATCTGTTACAAGAGCAACAAAAATACTGATGATCTATAGCGGTAATCGGTCTAAATCTCACAAAAAATATGCCAAAAAGAATCAATAACAAATTAATTTGTCCAAGCTTCCAGCTTACAAATTTAAGTAGTTTGTATACAATAACTTATATCCTTAAACCCTGTATTTAGTAAGGTTTGCTTTTGCCGATCCTGCTTATTAGCAATTTACCAATAGTGTGCCATGGCACACTATTGTGCCGTCACGCTATTGTAGCATGGCACACTTTGTAGTCAATATTATTGCTTGTGTTCTTCAGGTTAGTTTCTCAATTTCGCCTCGATACTTTCAGAATGGCATTCACGTCCAGCAAGTGGGAAAGAATCTTAACGTTGAATTTCTTCTTACAATTTAGTAATTTATAACCAAAATGCATTAATTGCGATAAAACCTGTACTTCATTTTGCCTTGACAATATTTTTGTGTAAAGTTAAAATTGGCCTGAGTTTATCGCAAATAATAATTGAAAACATACTTAATTTTAGCTTGATTATGGACGAAAAAGTTTCATCAAAAAGTACTTTAAAGGCGACTTGGGGCGTTATAAGGAAATTCCTTTCTACGCCCTCTTTTTTCGATATACCCAGGATCAATATCCTTCTTTTTATTGCAACATTTTTCACCACGTATATAATGAATGGCCCCGGTTATGCCATTTGTATCATGATAATTTTGTTTGCACACGAAATGGGACATTTTATTATGTGCAGAAAGTATCATGTTGATGCAACATGGCCGTATTTCCTGCCATTTCCCTCTTTTTTTGGTACTCTCGGCGCAGTTATCAAGATGAAGGGCCATATTCCCAGCAAACGTGCTTTGTTTGATATTGGAGTTGCAGGACCGATAGGAGGTCTGATTTTTGCAATTCCAATCACTCTAATTGGATTACATTTTTCAGAAGTTCAACCTATACCAAAGGATGCGTCCAGTTATTTAGGATTGGGAGAACCCATACTTTTTTCATTTTTCACAAAAATGATGGTAGGTGAAGTATCAGAGGGTTTTGATATTATCCTAAATCCAATTGCTTTCGCAGGGTGGGCAGGATTCTTTGTTACTGCACTTAATCTGATGCCTATCGGACAGCTTGACGGTGGTCATGTTATTTATGCATTATTGGGAAAACGTAGTACTATTGTATATAGAGTGGGCATAGGAATATTCTTCCTTTTTGCAGTATTTGTTTTTAAAGGTTGGATCCTTATTGCCGTGTTGCTATTACTGTTTGGATTTAAACATCCTCCGCCAGCGGACGCGTTTACACCACTCGATTTTAAGCGTAAATGCATAGGAGTGATAATGCTGGTTGTATTCATACTCTGTTTCACTCCAATTCCTTTTAAGATATGAGAAATCCATCTTTACGTTAAAGAAAAATGAAAAAAAGAGTTGTAATTGCAATGAGCGGTGGCGTTGACAGCAGCGTCGCCGCTCATTTTTTAATTGAACAGGGGTACGATGTAATAGGTTTATTCATGCGTCTTGGAAATACCACCACCGAACCTCCACCAGATCGAAAAACGGCAACGTGCTGTAGCGCTGAAGATGCCAGAGATGCCAGAAATGTTGCATCATTTCTTGGTATTCCCTTTTATGTTCTTAACTTTGAAGATGAGTTTAATGGCATTATTGAATACTTTTGTGACGAGTATTTGAAAGGGAGAACTCCCAACCCTTGTATAATCTGCAATCAGGAACTTAAGTTTGGCAAATTGCTCAGGTTTGCGGATTACCTTAAGGCTGATTATGTAGCGACTGGTCACTTTGCCAGAATAGACAAACTCAATGAACGATATGTTTTGAAAAAGGGAATTGATGATAATAAAGACCAGTCTTATGTACTTTTCTCTCTTGACCAGAATCAATTGTCCAGGGCCTTGTTCCCACTCGGAAATATGACCAAAGAGGAGGTCCGCAAGGAAGCCTCTAAAGTAAACCTGAAAACTAAGGACAAGCCGGAAAGTCAGGATATCTGTTTTGTTACCAGCAAGAGTTACAGTGATTTGATTGTTCAAAAAGTAGGAACAGAAATTGGTACAGGCCTATTAAAAGATACGGACGATAACACCCTGTGCACACATGACGGCATTCACAATTTTACCATTGGCCAAAGAAAAGGATTGGGCATGGCCTTTGGTGAACCAAGATATGTAGTTGATATTGATCCCACGAAAAAGACTGTTACCGTTGGGACTGCAGAAAAACTTTTAAAAGACACGTTTACGGTAGACAAGGTAAACTGGATTTCAATTGAAAAGCCGGAAAAGGAGTTGTCTGCTTCAGTAAAGATCAGGTACAAACATAACGGAGCGCCAGCTATCATTTATCCACTGGAACACAATCGCGTCAGAGTTCAGTTTAAGCAACCTGAACGCGCCATAACTCCTGGGCAAGCTGCCGTATTTTACGATGGAGATATCGTTATCGGGGGAGGTTGGATTGAAAGGGGCTAATGGATTGAAAACTGTTGATTGTCGATTGAAAATTTATCTCCTTTAATTACCATATTAAATTTCTTTATCTATGCATAATATATTACCACTCATGAATGTTTCAGCACTGGATGAAGTAACAAGGGTCCTGGGGATGATTGCGGGCTATATATGGAGTATGCCGCTGGTTATCCTGCTTGTTGGCTCCGGTGTTTATTTCAGTATAAGACTCGTTTTCCCACAATTCAGAAGGATTGGTCATGGTATCGCAGTTGCCAGAGGTAAATATGATAACCCCGATGACCCGGGAGAGATAACCCACTTTCAGGCACTTTGCGCGGCCCTTTCAGCGACCGTCGGTGTTGGCAATATTGCCGGTGTAGCAATCGCCTTGCACGCCGGCGGCCCGGGAGCAATATTCTGGATGTGGGTAGCCGCACTCTTCGGTATGGTTACTAAATATGCCGAATGTACTCTTGCACAGAAATACCGGACCATTCATAGTGATGGCTCCATAAGCGGCGGGCCCATGTATTACATTGAGAAGGGAATGGGAAGCAGGTTCAAATGGCTAGCCATAGTATTTGCCAGTTGTGGCCTTATCGCTACATTTGGCGGTGGTAATATGGTCCAATCAAATTCAATGGTCATCGCCTTTACCGATCAATTTGCAACACAAAAGTTTTACAATGACACCCCATTGTCGAAGATAAAAAATGGGGAAAAACCCGGCAAGATAGATGACACAAAGTTTGTTATAAAAACGTGTGATGGGAGAATAATCGAGATTGATATCTCTCAAACCAAAACGGTTGGCGGCTTTTTAAGTGCCATAAATAATCATCCGGAAAACATGTCCCATGCCATCATGGCAGAAATAGCAATAGATAGAAACAGCATTGAGTTTACCGACTTAACTGATGGTAAGCATGGATTTACACTTGCATCATCTAATGGCGGTAAACTCGTACAGAATCTTGGTTTTGTAAATGATGATGGAAATATCAATAAGTTAAGTAACGGTAAAATATCAACGGTTATGCCGGAAAATATTATTTTGAAGGCAATTCTTGGAGTAACAATCTCTGTAATCGTTGGCATGGTTATTATTGGCGGTATTAAGAGAATTGGGAAGGTTGCAAGCAAACTTGTACCCGTTATGTCTTCAATATATGTCGCAGGGGCACTTTTTATTATTTTCTGGAACTACGATAGGATTGCAGATTCGTTTTATCTGATCTTCAAACATGCGTTTACACCAACAGCCGCGACCGGCGGCTTTGCCGGAGCTACTGTGTTATACGCGATAACGTGGGGTGTCAGAAGGGCTGCATTCTCCAATGAAGCGGGACTTGGAAGCGCTCCGATTGCACACGCTGCAGCAAAAACAAAAGAGCCTGTACGTGAAGGACTTGTTGCAATGATGGGCCCGTTGATTGATACCCTAATTATCTGTACCATGACTGCCCTGGTAATCATTATTTCAGGTGAGTGGACCGGTAACGCAAACTCATCGGTTTTAACAAAAAATGCCTTCAACGCGGGAATACCCTATTTTGGGAGTATTATAGTATCGATAGGATTGATACTGTTTGCCATATCTACCGCCATAAGCTGGTCGTATTATGGAGACCGTTGCGCAGAATATTTATTTGGTCGTAGAGCAATCATGCCTTACCGATGGATTTATGTAGTAGCACTTTTTGTGGGTGCAGTGGTGCGTTTGGAATTTGTCTGGAATTTTTCCGATATCACACTTGGTTTAATGGCACTTCCAAACCTCATTGCCATCATTGCATTAAGCGGTGTAGTAATAAGTTTAACAAAAGACTATTTTTCACGGAAACATGTTAGGACTAATTAATGGAAAAAGAATATGACGTTGTAATAGCTGGATCTGGTCCTTCAGGTGCTGCTGCGGCAAAGGGTCTCGTAAATGAGGGACTAAGTGTCCTCGTGCTGGAAAAGAAGAAACTCCCCAGGTATAAGATATGCTCCGGTATTATCTTCAAAAAATCTCAGGATATTACTGAGAAGTATTTTGGAGAGATCCCAAAGTCAGCATACGTCACTCCTGAACTCTTAAAGGGAGTCCGATTCTGGTCTGATGATGAAAACTATAAAGACTATCCTTTCAATAAAGATAGCAGTGGAGCACCCAACGTATGGCGTTCTGAATATGACTACTGGCTTGTCAAGAATTCCGGTGCAGATATTAAGGACTCTCATCTCTTGACAGACTTCAGTGAAACTGTTGATTTTATCCTTCTTAAGGTCCATGATAATTTAAACGACAAAGTAATAGAGATCAAGTGTAAGTACCTAATAAGCGCGGAAGGCGGCAAGTCTGTAATCAGGGCGAAGCTTGATCCGGAATTTGAAAAGGGTCTGAAATGGTTTACCGCTTACCAGAATTACTATGAGGGAAGTTCAAACCTGGACCCTGATTTTTATCACGGTTTTCTGGAACCTCAATACGGTGAGGTCTACGCCTGGTTTAGCGTTAAGAACGGCCTGCAAGTCTTTGGAACTGCGGCGGCAAAGGGGAAAAAGATCAAGCCCTATCTCTTGAAATACACAGCATTTTTAGAGAAAAGATTTAATCTAAAGTGTGGAAAAATGATCAGGAAATCGGGATGTATTGGAAACAACATGTGCCCGGAAGGAAAGTTTTATCTGGGCAAGAACAACGTTCTTCTGGTAGGTGAAGCGGCAGGATTTCTTAATGCGTTTGGTGAGGGAATTTCCTGCGCATTGACTTCCGGCCTGTTTGCTGCTGAAGCAATAAGCAAGGGTATTAAATCAGGCAGTAATGCACTTGAATTGTATACCGATTTAACAAAGCGGGAGAGGAAACAGACAACAACATCATGGCGATTAGGCGCGAGGCTGGCGGGCAGAGATTTAATGCCGATATAAACTCTTAGTGAGAGTTTTTTGACCATTTTTGGCAAAATATTTATTAATAGAGTTTTTCAGAATGTTTGATAAGCACCAAATAATAAAACCCAAAAAACAAACAAATTCCAATTACTAAAGTTCAAAATGACCAAGCAATATGATTTAGAAGAACGTACATTCCAGTTTGCAAAAAATGTTTCTCTTTATATTAAGGAATTCTCAAGAACTATTTCTAATATAGAATATGGAAAGCAAGTAGTAAGGTCTTCTGGTTCTGTTGGAGCCAACTACATTGAAGCTAATGAAGCTTTAAGTAAGAAAGATTTTATAATGAGGATCAAAATATGTCGTAAAGAAGCAAAGGAGTCTGCTTACTGGTTAAGACTAATAGGTGAAACAAACGGTGAAAAATATACAGAAGGCGGAAGAAAACTTTTTAAAGAAGCGACTGAGTTAAAAAAGATATTTTCTTCTATCCTTGAAAAGTCAAAGTAGTTTATCATTTCATAAATTGGAATTTGTAATTTGTTTGTATTTTGTTATTTGAGAATTGTAGTTTATTAACTCCCTGTTTAGTTCTAACTTGTCCAGGTTGTGGTAAAATAATGGACGTATACCACATAACTATATTAATTGCTTCGTTGCTGATCATGCTCAGTGGTCTTGCGGGAGTAGTGCTTCCTATTATTCCAAGTACACCTCTGATATGGGTGGGTGTTTTCATATATGCAGCTTGTGATAGATTTGAGAGCATAGGATGGTCTCTTCTCTTTATTTTCGCTATCTTAACTATTGTTTCCCTTGCCCTTGATTACCTTGGAGGTGTTATCGGAGCAAAAAAGTATGGGGCGACAAGATGGGGATTGATTGGGTCCGTAATCGGTGGTATAGCCGGTTTTTTTATGGGCGGAATAATTGGCCTGATTTTCGGTCCGTTTTTTGGTGCGGTATTATTTGAATTAATCTTTGGTAAGGATCTAAAAGGGGCATTTAAATCCGGTGTGGGTACATTGGTCGGTTTTCTTGGTGGCGTAATAGTAAAGCTGGTTATAAGTGTTGTTATCATTGGCATATTCCTTATAAAAGTGTTTTAGATAAATAAACCGGTAATTCACCGCTCCCCGGACAAGAAGTCGCAGAGGACGCAAAGGAAGCCTTGAAAAGAAAAATAAATTATGATTTTGCATAGAGAACTGGATATAGGAGAGCTTTCTCTCTGTCCTTATCTACCGGACAGAAAAAAGCAGATCAAATATTTTCTTGCAAGTGAGCTTGATGAATCTGAGATTTCATTTTTGCTTGAAAAAGGATGGAGGAAATTTGGTGTATATTTTTTTCAACCTTCCTGTCCTGACTGCCAGGAGTGTATTCCCATTCGGGTTATATCTGATGGGTTTAAGCCGTCTAAAAGCCAGAGGCGCAATCTGAAAAAGAACAGTGATATTGATGTAGTTTTTGGTCCGCTTAAATTCAGTGAAAGGGCCTTTGAGATTTACCAAGACCATTCAAATCAACGTTTCTCACAAGAATGTACAATGGAAGAGTTCATTGAAGGCTTCTTCTCACCCTCAACCCCAAGCCTTCAATCAGAATACTATCTTAATGACGAACTGATCGCAGTAGGATTTCTGGACAAAGGCAAGGATTGTCTAAGCAGTGTTTATTTTATCTATGACACAAAATTTTCACATCTTGGATTGGGAACTTTCAGCATTTTAAAGGAGATAGAACACACACGATCACTTGGATTGAAATACTACTGCCTGGGTTACTACGTCCAAGAGTGTCAGAGAATGGCGTATAAGAATAATTTTAACCCGAAAGAGCACTACAACTGGTTACAGGACAAATGGGAAGTCACATAGAGGGAGTGACATATTCCGCTTTCAAGAACTGGACCTGTATTTCCCTTGATTCTATTCTAAAACCAGTCAATAGGGAGGAGACATAACAGTGGTTAATAATGTAAAGATTATAAGGAAGTTAATTTTGCCTTTGCTCGCAGTAGCAGTACTTGCCGGTTGTGCCGGTACTGGTAGAATTTCTGAACCCCCGTACATAAGCCTGTCAAATATTAACCTGCTTAATATGAATGTATTTGAACAGCGTTATCGTATAATGATGCGCATTCAGAATCCCAACGACGTTATTATTCCTATCAAGGGAATGAGCTTCCGGATATTTATTAACGAACAAGATTTTGCACGCGGCGTGAGTAACAAACCGGTTATAATTCCTGAATTCGGAGAGGAAGTTATTGAAATAGACGCAACCAGTGATCTGGCCAGTATACTCAGACAGTTTCAGGATTTGATGTCAGGCGGTACTAAGAAAGTGAGTTATCGCCTGACCGGCAAGGCTAAATTGGAAAATCGAATACGAAGGCTCCCATTTGAATATAAAGGTGAACTTGATCTGCATCCGGACAAGAAGGATGGAAATGGCTTTTTTCTGAGTGCCCCATATACTCCTCAAAAACTTTCTCCCACCACTAAGTAACAGAGTATCTGAAATTTAATCGATAGTTAAACACTTAATCATGAAATCGGCAAGGTTTCATTTGAGGACATGAAGCCGTAAGCAAACTCGACCCTCTTCTGTAACATTTGAATCTTAACCTTTGTAGAGTATCAAGAACTACACGAAAGCATCGAACAGCCCGCTCGATGACGTGCCCAGTCAGGCCGTTTTCCAGCATACTCTTCTTTGTCGGGTTGTTCGTCGTAAGGATGGCGTAGCAACTCCAGTAATTTATTGACCATCGAATTGTCACCTTTCTCTGCCTTGTCAATTGCCAATTGGGCCAGATAGTTTCGCAATACATACTTCGGGTTAACAGCATCCATTCGCCTGCGTCGTGTATCATTTAACGTACCGTCTTTACACACACGTGCTTTGTAGGAGCACATCCAGTTGCCGATACGTGTTGTTATGTCATTAGTTAACTGTTCAGGTACATAGTAAGCGTCCATAAGGGGCTCCAGCAGTGTCATTTTGCTTACATCTGTCAACGGTTCGACATCGATCTTTGCAAGCTGACGATAGAAAATGGTCATGTCTGTCTCGACTAACTGCAATATTGCCTGTAGCTCTGTCACTAACTTATCGTCAGTTTCAGTATCGAAAGCATTCAGCCCCAGTTTTTGTGCCATCATAGATTGCCAGCCACGTTCGAACTCTTTTTTGTAACACCCCAGTGCCTGTTGCAATGATTCAGGCTGTTCGACCAATGGTGCGATCGTCTGAGAGAGCTGAGCAAGGTTCCAATGAGCAATTTGCGGCTGATTACCGAAGCAGTATCGGCGACCCCCGGCGTCAGTAGTGTTAGGAGTCCAGCCGGGATCGTAATCTTCCAGCCAGCCATAGGGGCCATAGTCAATCGTGAGGCCGAGTACCGACATATTATCCGTATTCATAACACCATGTACAAACCCTACACGCATCCAGTGTACGATCATCTCTGCTGTTCTGCAGCAGATCTCCTCAAACCATGCAAGATAGACATCTTGAGACGGTTCTCCCAAATGGGGGAAGTCCGTGCGTATGGTGTAATCTATCAGTTGTTGCAACACGTCGGTTTCACCACGAGCCGTAAGGATCTGAAAACTGCCGAAGCGCGTAAATGATTGGGCTACCCGGCAGACAACGGCCCCCGGTTCAGGTCTGGGGTTACCGTCATAAAACATGTCCCTTACGATCTGCTCTCCCGTAGTCACCAGACTCAACGCCCGTGTAGTGGGTATTCCCAGATGATGCATCGCTTCGCTACAGAGAAACTCACGAACCGATGATCGTAAGACGGCAAAACCATCTGCCATTCGCGCATATGGTGTGGGCCCGGCACCTTTAAGTTGTAATGCCCACCTCTCTCCTTGTTGATTGACTATCTCACCCAGGTTTATAGCACGACCATCCCCGAGCTGACCGGCCCAGGAGCCGAACTGATGGCCACCGTAACAGGTGGAGTAGCAATCCATACCTGCCAGCAAACGATTGCCTGAAAAGACCTCTACAAAATCGGCTGTTTCGCAAACTTCACTCGCAAGATCCAGCTTCTCTGCCATTTCCCTGGCATAGGAGACCAACTGTGGCTGGGAGACTTTTGTCGGCTTTACACGAGAGTAACAGGCCTGCTTTACCTGACGGCGATAGTTTTCCGTTTCGGGATCCGCTGGCAGTTCACGCGTAAAGCTATTGTCAAACGCCAATGTATCCAAAGTCTGGAATTTCAATTGATTATTCATCTTGTGAGAATCAAATGTTAAAAACTAAACTACTACTATAATTATACATTTAACCGTGTTGATTACAAGAATAGGCTAGTAGGGAAGGGTAATTTGAGCAGTATTTATTTTTTCTTTGATACAAAAATTCCTCATCCGGGGTGGAAAACTTTCTGCATATTAAAGGAGAGAACGGGTATTTTGCAGATTCTTGATCCATAAAAAAAGGGAGGCAATAAATATGCCCCCCTATTGATTAGAGATAATGTTGATTTGTAACCTTTATGGTGTTATCATTGCTTTACTTTCTTTAACCTCCGCCTTACTGTTGCCCCTGCAAGTCCAGCCAGGCCGATTCCAAGTAATGCAACGGTTGCGGGTTCAGGGACTGCGGTTGACTGGTAAACGTCAAAGCCTCCAAATCCCCCATCCCTGTTGGAGTCAAAATATAGTGTACTTCCGTCTGAAGAGATGCTGGGTCCCATGTCATCATAAATGCTGTTAATACCGGCTCCAAGATTTACAGCAGCGCCAAAAGAGCTTTCAGTATTAAGGCGAGTTGATACATACATATCATACGTTCCTGATTCGCCAATTCCTCCATCACGATCAGATGCAAAATAGAGACTTAATCCATCTGAAGATACTGTAGCGCCGACATCATTAGAATCGGTATCACTTGCCGTAGCCAGACTAAACGGAGTACCCCATGGACTTCCGATAGCAGTACGTTTTGTCACATAAAGGTCGTTTTTACCATTATTGGCTCTGTTAGAATGAAAAACCATGGCCAGGCCACTAGAATGTATATCTGGTGCTACATCATTAAAGGTACTATTAATTGAGCTCACGTTACCGGGTGCACCGGATGAGACTGAAACCCAGATATCAAAGCCTCCCTGAGCTCCAGTGCCAGATCTAGTCGAACTAAAAAACAGGGCCACGTCATTGCCTGTAATACTTGGGCCAGTATCAAGAGCTGTACTGTTTATCGTCGCTCCCAGATTTGACGGAGTACCAAAGGAGTTTCCGGTATCAGGACGGGTAGACTTATACATATCCAAAAGACCACTGCCTCCGGATCTGTCGGAAGAGAGGTATAAATCCAGATCGTCAGAGGAGATATCCGGAAATCTCTCATTAGCACCGGTATTAACAGCAGATCCCAGGTTAACAGCCGGGCCAAAGGATATGGCACTGGAAACACCAACCATGGAAACTGTAATAAACATGGCAAAAAACAGACTTATTAATACTCTTCTTTTCATCAATATACCTCCGTCCTTATGATAAATAGACTATAAAGTAACAGGACTATAAAATACAAACGGCAACAGATTTTCTAACTAAAAAAAGTGGACAATAAATATGTCCACCCTTGATTGAGATAATATTGATTTGTAACCTCTCTGGTGTTATTACTGTTTCGCCTTTTTCAACCTTCGTCTTGCCGCTGCCCCTGCAAGTCCGGCCAGACCAATTCCGAGTAGTGCAATGGTTGCGGGTTCGGGGACTGTTTCTGCTCCGGAAGCAGGTTCTCCGGCACCAACTCCGGCTGTATAAACATCATTGCCAAAGTCAACAGATGAACCAAAAGCAAGACTCGTAAAATCCAATTCTTGATGTGTATAAACAGATGTTGCACCATTAAAAAATTCCCAGTACCCATGTACGCTATTACCAGCTGTTATGTCAAGCGACAGTTCTACACGCGTGAATATACCCGCAGTAACCAAATCATCACCTAAGTTGAGAGACGCTTCACCTGGCCCGGTTGTTTCGTCACCCCAAACAGCATGTACACCAAAAGAATTTGTAACAACTGCAATAAACGCTTCATCATCAACATCAGCATCGTCGCCATCAGATCTCATATTAAATATTTCTGCACTAAAGAATGAATCATTTTGGAGGCTACTTGAATTATAATTAAAATCAGCGTCTGCAAGACCGCCGGCGCCATTAGTGAAAAAATGGGTAGAGTTATCCAAATCAATATTGATACGTCTTTCTCCTAGTATACCCACACCTTTAGTACTATCTAGCACGACGACACCACCACTCTCTGTAAGCGCCGCTGATGATTCCACCCAATAGTCAGTAGAAGAGCCACCAGAAGAAGCATCATCAGGGCCTAGCGTGCCAGTCGTATTAAACTCGTCCACAAAAGGAACATACGCCCCCCCAGATTTATTATCTTGTTCAAAATAATCCAGGTTGTAAATATACGCTGCGTGTACATGTGAATTAAACAACGCAAGGCTGAATAACATAAGACATAAAGTGATTGATATTCTTTTCATTTAAATCCCTTTCCTGGCGGAAAAAACAGAGTTATAAAGCTAAGCTGTTAAGGTATTTGTATACGTTGTTTTTCTTTTTTTACCAATATGCCACAAGTGTTTGGCACAATAAACACATATGGCAGATTTGTCAAGAAAAAACGGGGCTTTTTCTCAGTATCGTCCGGTTAGGTTTTTGCGTAGTAAATTAATAACAAAATAATTTCTTTAGGAGCCATTATTTGCTTGACTTCTTGAAATAAATATTTGTGGCAAAATCATTATAACACTTTAAATATAAAGGAGTTATAAGAATGCCATATACCATTGAACCACTAAGCAAAAACCAAGCAATCCCCTCTTTTTATGAATTACTGGCACCTGTTTATAAAATAC
>Ga0209045_1000122_pt1 | contig 96914 bp, 87 predicted proteins | sample SaaInlLV_10m_DNA_4_FD_184664 | JGI IMG/M metagenome (GOLD analysis project Ga0209045, IMG submission 184664) | Marine microbial communities from expanding oxygen minimum zones in the Saanich Inlet - Saanich Inlet SI072_LV_200m_DNA (SPAdes) (version 2) | ecosystem: Environmental > Aquatic >...
CTGCAACCACGACTGGAACTTTTGTTCCCGCCTGTTTCTGTGTTGTAAAAACGGCGTTGTGATTCCATTCATCATCCCGATAATCGGCATGCGCGACACTCACAAAAAGTGTCAGTAAAAAAAAGTTGAGTAGCATAACCCTAGAACGGGGGACCTTCATGTTTAGCTCCTTTTGCATAGCGACCGGTCCAATTAGTTGTCTGGTTTATAACACACAACAGACAGTCCAACAAGGGCAATCGCACTGCATGCCATTCGCAACTATTTAGCAAAGTAGAGTCACGGCGAAACCGAATGCGCAGACGGATTAAGCAAAGCCTGAATCATCCTCATGTATACGCTGATCCAGAACTAGAAATATATAAAGTGTTTTTCCCTTGTCATCCCCGGCTTTGAACGGGGATCCAGTCTTTTAGTGTTTCATTTTAAGACAAGGATGGTTACATAATTTTTGATTGTTATGTTTTGTAAACATTGCTACGCATAGTTATGTTTATAGGAACTTATTTATAGTCCTGGATCCCCGTTCAAAGCCGGGGATGACAAAGTGTGAGCTACTTTCAAAGATGGGCAGAAACTGAAAGAGGATGACCATTCTTCGCCAAAGGCTTCGCAGGACAGGGGGGTCGATTTGCTTGCCTGTCCTTCGTAGTTCAAAGAGCAGAGTACCAGCGAAGCCTGGCTTCAACCCCCCGCAAAAAAGTTAAAATATGGATGGAAAAGTGATCAAATGAGCTATTTAAAGACTGGATCCCCGTATCCACGAGGATGACCCAGGCTTCGCATAAAGCTTCGCCGGGCAGACAAAGGAATTAATTATTGTTACAAAATCAAGAAGAATGAAATTTCAGTCCCTTGTTAAAAAATTAAAGAATGAAGATTGATTTAGAGAAATAAACATTTGTTTGTAAGAATGGAGGGATTGGGCAACCTTTGGCCAAAAGATCTATCGTGAACTAGTAACGCCTTTACGAATGCACTGGTCAAACAGTGGGCAACGTGAACAGCGCGGTGAAACCGGTGTACACACATTCTGCCCCCATACAACCAGCAACGTATTAAGCTCTATCCAAAACTCTTTGGGTATAATTTTTTGTAAAGCAAATTCGGTCTGTTCTGGCGTCTTAGTGCTAACAAGTCCCAGACGATTGCTGATTCGGTGTACATGAACATCAACACAAATTGAAGGGACTCCAAACGCATGCCCGAGCACTAAATTAGCCGTCTTGCGACCAACCCCCTTGATAGAAAGAAGCTCGTCCATCGAGCCAGGAACTTTGCCCGAAAACCGTTCAATTAATTCATGGCAAGCCTCTTTTACCTGACTAGCCTTTGCACGATAAAAACCGAGCGAATAGAATCTACGCTCAAGTTCAACTAGAGACAGCTCTATCATCTGTTCTGGCGTGCGAACATACTCAAAAAGCTCCATACATACTGGCAATGTTGCCGTATCACGAGCTCTCAAACTTAATAAACAACTGATCAAAACTATGAATGGATCGATTCCAAAATGAGCAATTAAAACTTGAACCATAGGTTTAGGCATGGTTTGTGTTTTTTTACCAAGCATGGTAAGAATGGAGAAGGAAGATCCGTTAATTATTGGGAACATAAGAAAATGGCCACGATACGCATACCGCAGCCAATCTATTCTGAAAAATTATTCAGGTTCCAGGAGGTTGAATGTTTCCTGCTACTTGAACAAAAATACCAAGCGCCAGGGCCATAACCGTAAAAACTTTTAGAGATATCATTGTTCTTTTTGAAAACACAGTTTGTTCCCCCTATTATACGTTGATTAATAAAGCTACTCAGGAAGGTTTGGCAACCGTCCTCGAGAGGTAGTATACAAGAATTGTTACCCAGAGCAAAGAATAAATTGTTATTATGAGCATCTCATCATTCATACATATGACCATAGGCAGTGACCTAGTACATCTCGGGGCGCACATATTTGCAGCGCTGGTCAAGGGACTACTTGCCATTGGCCTCCTCTACATAGGCCTATCTAAACGCAAAACATTTAAAACACCGTTGATTCTCCTTGTTATCGTGCTAACTTGCATGTTTTACGAAGACGTTATATGGATTCTGCGAATTCTACGTACTGTGTGGCACATAGCCCTTGATTACAAAATATACCTTGTACTAATGCGGCTCGCTTGGGTAATGACAACCATTCGATTCCAGGCGCTAGCCCATCTTGTCACCGGACTAACTAGTCGAGGTTTTAAGGCAAACCGACTTGTATATATTCTAGGCGCACCGCTTACCATAATCTATGCCTACTTCCTTTTCTTTGGCCCGATGCACAGCACGCTTTCACAACGTGGTGCGTATATGCAGACAAGAAATTTAGAATCCTTCTTAATGCCTTGGATAACTTTATATTCCATCATATGCATTCTCATACCTCTATTTCTTTCTATTCGAAGAATGCCTCGCCATAACTTCCCACGTTTGGTAAAAAAACAACTTTTCTCGTTGGTTGGGTTCTACATTATTCCTTATGCAGTTCTTGAATGTGTACAAAACGCGATACATTTCATGCTGATGGGACCAATTCCAAACTACATCGATAACGGCATATCCGGCCTGTTTGCCATAATCTCAACCCTTGCCCTGTATATCTGCACAAAGCGAATTTTTCACCTTCGCTTCCTAAATGTTAAGAAAAATGTATCGCCCTCCGGCTACCGCCTAGAGTTTGTACGGCAGTTCAGGCATGTGCTCGACCGACTCGGACAGGCACTCCATTACCTTGAACTGAACCTTGTTACAAGGACCTTTTTCTCTGAATCGTTTAGGTTACAAGAACGCACAACCTCGCTCTGTGTCGACCCACACGCACTGCCAGAATCAAGCAACCTGACCGAGCAATCTTACGACCAACTACTTGCCAACCGCAAAATGCAGACTTTTTATGAGTCAGAACATCGTAAACTTGGTCTCTCTAAAGCCAGTATCTTAATTCGTGATGAAATTGAGTTTGATCATTTTTATAATCCAATCAAAAGCAGCCAAGAAAGCATCAACCTGTTGGATGAGCTGCACGCGGATGTACTGATTCCAATCATTCACAAACAACGAACCATCGGTATTATCGTTATCGACCACAACGCTCGACCAAACAAATTTTTTGATGGTCACGAGCGGGACGAGATGATTCTTTTTGCTGGATACATGGCAAAAATTATTGGTGCTTTAGAAAAAAATAATATCGTTGAACTTATGCGCAAAGAAAAAGACGCACGAGACCAACTTGCCATACGCTGCCAAGAGATCGAGCATTACAGAGAAAGCTTACTGTCCTTCATCGGCGAACGTGATCAACGACGGATCGGGATTATAATATACCGCTATAAAAAGTTCACCTTCGAGAACAAAGAAGCTCGTGAACTTATAGACATTGATCCAAACTTACATAAAAATGACATCATTGCCATTGCGCTAAACGCTGTTACACAGCAGGTAGAGCAGTACCAAGCCCCAGTACAGAAATTAATCTCGCAAAGCAACTCAGAAAAACTGCACATCAAAGGCATATGCTCCATGGACAAGAAATCTGTAATCCTGATAATACATCGGCCCGAGGCAATTGAGCTGGTACAAAAAAACATGAGCCGCCTACGCAACCCTGCAGACTGGAACCACGCTCTATACCTTGAAACAACTCATGCCGGCCGTATGATAAATGCTACGATCCCTGGCAGCTGCCAGGTTATGCTTACCTTTAAAATTGACCTGTTCAAAGCCTCATTTGGTAGTGGTGTTATACTGCTTGACGTACCAAGCCAAGACACACAAACAGTACTTAATCTTTTGCAGCAGATTAGTGTTGGACAAGAGCTACACAACATCACCATTACACCTCCAGATAGCGAAACCGACCAAGCATTGGCAATTTTTGGTGGCCATCCACTTATTTATGCTCACAACAACAAAGATCCACTCCTTAGCACCCTAAGAGCCGGTAGCATCCTATTTATTGATCAGGTTCACAACCTGACCGCTAGCGCACAACAGCACCTGCTTGAGTTCCTTGAATACGGATACTTCTGCCCTTTACGCAGCGACCGCAAAATTATGAGCGACGTAAAAATTATCTGCTCAACGCATGCAGACCTTAAAGAGCTAGTAAAACAAAAAAAGTTCAACGCACGACTACACCAACGATTGGATGAATCAGTTGTCAGGCTACAATCATTCCCCAAGCTACCAATCGAAGCTCAACACAACATAATGAACCATATCGTCGAGCAACTTTTGACAGAAACTGCGCCAAACAGACTGTTTAGTCTCGATGATGTTGAAATGCAAAAAATTCTTGATCGGCACCCAACAAGCCTAAAAGAAGTACAAAGCCTTATCCTCAAAACGATCGCCCTCAAAACAGACAATCCTGATTTACTCGACCAACAGCGGATAAACGAACAACTTGGCCTCAACAATCCTGACATTCTACTTGCAGCTAGACTGGGTAAACACGCCCTAAAAGATCCCAAGTTAATGAATACTCTCTGGTCTACCCTGCGCTCTCAAACCAAAATCGCAAAGCTTTTGGGTGTTAATCGCTCGTCGGTTAATCGCCGGTGTAAAGAGTATTCTCTACAGTAAACGTGCTAGTATCATCCTAATTTAGGGTCATAGGACGGTAAGGCGAATGGTAACTCCAATTCTTTTAAACAAAGAACAAAGTTGCTACACTAGCTCTGCAGGTAAAAGTTTATACAAGTCACGCGCCAAGGGGAGCAATGGATCGGAAAAAGTGTGGGCAATGCGCACAAAAATTCGTTGAATTCCTGTCCATTGAACGCAACCTTTCGCCAAACACTCTTCGCGCTTACCGAGCAGATCTAAAACTTTTTTTAACGTTTTGGACCCGTATCGAGCGGGAAGAACGAAAAGAAATATCATTCCAACAGACTCTTGAACGCTATTTTGTAACCCTGTATCACAAAAATATCGACTCCAGTTCAATTGCCCGTAAGGTTTCGTGCTTCCGATCGTTTGCCAAATTTAGCAAAACAATCGGCCACGAGCTGATCGTCAAAATAAAACGACCACGAGTTAGCCGAAAACTACCTAACTTCCTAAGCGTTGATGAGCTTTTTTACCTGTTAGATAAGGTCACTAACGACGAACTGCCAACTCGCTTCCCATCGCGTGACCGAGCAATTTTTGAGCTACTTTACTCAACCGGCGTACGCTGCGCAGAGCTGGTTAGCATAAAGCTCAAAGATATTGATCTGGAAAATAAAACAATCCGAATAATGGGTAAAGGAAGGCGAGAGCGCCTGGCTCTTTTTGGCACAAAAGGCCTTGAGAGGCTACAAGAGTACCTATCTCTTGAACGCACAACAGCATTCAATATTGACGAATATCTGTTTCTAAATTATCGCAACAAACAGATAACCACACGAAGCGTGCAACGAATCTGCACAATGTTCAAAAAGTTTCTTAAGATAAAGCGTCCGCTCACTCCCCACAAACTCCGCCACTCGTTTGCAACTCACATGATCAATCAAGGCGCTGACTTACGCGTAATACAAGAACTATTGGGGCACCAAGCAATTACCAGCACCGAACGCTATACCCATGTAGCATTGGATAAACTTTCTAGCATGTGCCAGGAACTTCATCCTCTCAACAACATGAAATTAAAACGCAATGAATCGCGCAACAAAAAAGATTAACCTCCGACTTTCCGTCCTTCTGTTTGTAGCCATCGCAGGGCTGTGTACCATCAGCCTACGCCTCGTGTATTTGCAAGTGCATCAAGGCTCTCGCATGCACCAACGCTCGTTAAACAACTTCACCAGATACAAAACACTGCTCCCACAACGTGGAAACATCGTCGACACAAATGGTCGCCTTCTGGCCACAAATCGACCAATCATCACCCTCTTTTGGCAGGGAGCCGGATCCAAAAAACTTTCTCTAGAACAGAAGCAAATCATCACACTTATTGAAGCAATGTTAAAAACCGAATTCGACCTGCAGGCCATTCGTCAAGCGCAACGATCAGGAACAAAACATAAACTAGCGCATGACCTTTCTACCTCGCAGCTATACATGATTGCAGAGCGATATCCAAATCATCCAAACATAACACTACAAACGGAATGCGAACGCTACTACCCCTACCAGTCCGTTGCCTGCCATGTCCTGGGCTATCTAGGACAGATGCAAGAAGGCAAAAGTGGCAAGATGGGTCTTGAAAAAATGTATGACAACTATTTAACTGGCAAAAGCGGACGTCGACGTACCGTCATAAACTCTTCAGGAAAGCCGCTTGCCGCGCAGGACATGCAGACTGCCATGATAGGCAAAACATTGCACACAACCCTTAATATAGACCTACAACGCATGCTTCACCGCACCTTTCCTAGACCGTATGCAGGAGCTGCCATCATAATGAACACTCATACCGGCTCATTGCGGGCGGTTCACTCGTTCCCAACTTACCAGCCACAAATGTTTTTGCGCCCAATCAGCCAAGAGAAATGGAAAAAAATAAGTAAACGTAACCCTTTTATAAATCGCGCGTTTGAAGCTTGTTACCCACCAGCCTCAACCTTCAAGCTTATAAGCTGTGCTGCAGCCCTTGAAGAAGACATTGTAGACCCTTCGTACGAATTCACCTGCAAAGGCTCATTGCGCTTTGGAAAACGTCGATACTACTGCAATAACCGCAAAGGCCACGGCCAAAACTTACACACCCTGGATGGACTTATACACTCATGCAATATACTTTTTTATGAAATTGGGCAAAAAATAAAAATAGACTGCCTAGCAAAATATTCAAGACGATTTGGACTAGGAAGCCCGACAGGGCTTAACCTTCCCGAACGCGCAGGTTTAGTCCCAACAAAAAGCTGGAAAAAAGAGACAAAAGGAGAGCGATGGTGGGCCGGCGAAACATTACTTTCTGCCATCGGCCAAAGTTTTTTGCTGGTTACACCAATACAAATAGCCCGTATGATTGCCAGCATACAGACCGGTTACCTGGTAACTCCACGTATTTTAGAAAATGAAAGCATCCACCGACAAGCACTTAACATATCAGAAAGTACACGTGAGTTCTTGAATAATGCCATGGAGCAAGTTGTCGAACAGGGAACCGCAAAGAGCCTGAGCGGAATCGAAGGGCTTTCAATACAAGCCAAAACTGGTACCGCACAAACAAGCCACTGGGCCAAGCGCGGCATGGGTAAGGAGTACTTAGAGCATATCTGGTGTGTTGCAAACTTCTGCTACAAAGATCAAGAGCCACTCACACTCGTTATGCTCGCAGAGAACGCCGGTGCAGCTCGCATTGTCACCGATGCAACCAGAGAACTGCTGCAAGAGTACTGCAATCATATCGACTCAACAATCGCTAGTTCATAAAATTAAACAACAGTTTATAGCACAAAAAATGGGCGGATTTTATTCCGCCCATCTCTATCCAATTCAGGATAATTTCTTTATACGCACTCTGCGTTGATGCGCTTTGCCAAGCGACCAACTCTACGAGAGGCTGTATTCCGATGCAAAACGCCTTTGCCTTTTGCTCGAGAAAATTGTGATTCAGCGTCTCGTAATAGAACGAGAGCTTCATCTTTTTTTGCTTTACGCTCAACAGCGTCAATTACTTTTTTAACTGCTGATTTCAGTGATGATCTGCGCGCATTGTTACGTAATCTACGTACAACTGCTTGTCGCGCACGCTTCTTTGAAGACTTACTGTTTGCCATCTATTCCCTCAATACCGGTACGATTGCCTGAGACAATCTTCACAATTTTTCCTGCTTTAACACATTTCGTGCATACTTTACCGCGTTTTATTTGACGCTCTTTGCCTGGATAGACATATTGCATCTGGTGTACGTTAGGGTACACCCACTTTTTTGTGCGATTCTTTGCGTGACTCACAAGGTTTTTTACCTGTGGTCGCTTTTCACAAACAGAACATATACGTGACATTGCTGTAACTTCCCTTACCAAATTTTCGGCAACCTGCCGATTAGTAGTACCTTAAAATTGTACTACAAAACAGTATTTTTTCAAACCGAAGTAGAGTCTGCTTCCACAGATTCCAATTCTAACGTTGCAACTTTGGGTTGCTCCATATCCAATAACGCGTATACCTGAGCTGCGGACAAGAGCTCACTCTCTAGTAAACCGTTGGCTATTTTGTCCAATTTATCCCGATTGTCCCGAAGTAACTTAGCTGCCATATCATAGCATTCCTTAACAATTCGGCGGACTTCCTGGTCAATTAATGAAACCGTTTCATCAGAAAATTGGTCATTGTCTTTGTAAACAACATTACCAAGACTTTCTGACATACCGTAAAATCGTACCATTTTTTGAACTATTTCAGTTGCTTTTTCAAAGTCATTATGAGCACCAGTTGCACGCTTGTCAAACTTAAGCTCTTCAGCAATACGACCAGCCATCAACTTTGCAACCAACGCCTTCATTTCTGCTTCGTTTGATGAATATTTATCACGCTCTGGTAGAGAGAAAGTAACACCCAGGGCCCGTCCTCGTGGAACAATGGTCACCTTGTGTAAAGGCTCAAGATCGTCCGGTAGAAGAATATTTATCAACGTATGTCCAGCTTCATGATAAGCGGTCATCTCACGATCAAGCTCAGTCAACACAATTGATTTATGCTCTTTACCAAGAGTTATTCGATCAAGTGCTTCCTCAAACATATCAGCATTACTTTTTTTAATACCAGCTTTTGCAGCTAAAATTGCCGCCTCGTTAACTACATTTGCAAGATCAGCACCGCTGAATCCTACTGTAGATCGAGCAACTTTATCTAAATCAACGCTAGAGTCGCACTTTATGTTTTTGATATGCACCTGCAAAATTTGTAAACGGGATCGCACATCAGGATAAGGTACATTAACCTGTCGATCGAATCGGCCAGGTCTTAGTAATGCCCGATCAAGTACATCTGGTCGGTTAGTTGCTGCAAGAATAACTACCGTATCATCTGATGTTGCAAATCCGTCCATCTCAGTTAGGAGTTGATTAAGCGTCTGTTCACGCTCATCATTACCACCACCATAACCTCGACCACGGTGACTACCAACCGCATCTATCTCATCGATAAATACGATACACGGAGCATTTTTACGAGCTCTTGCAAAAAGATCTCGAACTCGTGATGCTCCAACACCAACAAACATTTCAACAAAGCTTGAAGCGCTTACACTAAAGAAAGCACAGTTAGCCTCACCGGCAACAGCTTTTGCAAGCAACGTTTTACCGTTACCAGGTTCGCCGATCATCAACGTACCCTTGGGCACCTTGGCTCCCAGCTTGCTAAACTTTTTTGGATTCTTTAAAAAGTCGATAACATCGAGCAGATCTTCTTTTGCACCATGCAAACCAGCAACATCATCAAACTTAACTTTAACTTGCTCTGGAACAAACATTTGTGCATTAGAACGTCCCACTCCAAAGATGCCAGACCCTCCACCGCTACTACCCGACGAACGAGATTGACGGAGCATGGTCCACAAAAAAGCACCCAAAATGAAAAATCCAAGAAGGAGCGAAAGAATCAGCGGCAATGAAAATTGTCGTGGAGGAAGAATCACATACGCAATATCTTTTTGTCTCTCAACAATTCTATAATCCCAGTTTGCTGGAACTACAGTTTCAAAACGTTTACCATCCCGGTAAACACCCTCAACCTGCTGTCCATTCTGGTAAAGTTGCGCAATTTTACCCTTTGTTAGGGATTCGGAAAACTGTGAGTAGGCAACGTGATCCGTGTTCATCATGTGTGTTACAAGCTGTGCAAGCAACACGATTCCCACAATAACCACAAACGTTATCACAAAGGTACGCGGTCCACCGCTGAAAAACTTTTTAGGCCTTCTCATAAATCCCAACCAAAATATTTAATATAAAAACTATTCGAAAAGATAGCACTATTGTAGCAAATCACCCCGAAACTGTCGACCTATTTTAAAAGTATCGATTAAAGTATCCCGACCAAGTTGGGTAGCTACATTCCTGATTTTTGGGAGAAACATACCACCAACGTTTAGTAGGGACATGCATCATTGCAATGCGCGATGAACGGGACTTGCTAACCGAAAACACTAAAAATGATCCGCATGGTGACCATGCACACTCTTCTTTGTGGCCTTTGCTAGAGGTAAGCTGCCGACTCTTTCCTGTTGTACAATCATGCACAAACAGCTGCGAAACACCCGCAACAAGCTTAGTATATGCTACCGAGTCTGTAACAGTACTGTAGGCTGGAGAGGCAAAAAAGCCATTTCCACTTACAAGTCTGCTCACATCCTTGTTCTTGGAATAGTAACGATAAATTTTGGGTGAACGGCTTTCAAAGTCGGAACAAAAAATAATATCTCCACCAGCAAGTAGCTGTGGATAAATATTATTGCCCTTGTTATGCGTTATCTGCACAAACCGTTTCCCCTTGCCAGAAGCATCTTTATACAGATAAACTTGGCTAGTTCCGCCGGCTGAAAGACAAAATGCAACATCATTACCCGCGAACGATGCCAGCATATTTAGCCCATCCATATCACAAATCAAGCGACGCTTTCCGTCCATGTTTGAAGCCATCAACCTTACATTAGTGGCAGCCATCTCAGAATAATAAAGGAGCGGATAATCAGAATCATCATTCCATCTAGGCGCAACATTAATCGTAGGCATCCCAACAACCAATCTCGGATTTGATCCATCAAAATCAGCTCTATAAATACGCTTGATCACTTGACCACCGCTACCCTGTTTTACACAGTAGGCAATTTGTGACATAAACGGACCACGATCTGAAAACAGGTACTGCCAGTTGTCTTGCGCAACGGTTAGAGCTTTTGCATGAACATTTTTTTTGTTTATTTTTATACGCTTACCACCAATAAAGGAGGCATCATCAACACTGTACAAAGACCATTCAATTTCACGCTTTATCTGATGAAGAACAAGAGCAAAATCATAACCTTGTTGTTCAAGTTTTTTTAAATACGATGACTTTATCGTATCATGAGAACGTAGTACAGAAGTGCGTTTTGAACGTATCAAGTCAACATCACATTGCTTGCTGTAAGTAATAGCATGAGCAAGTTCTTGAGCGAAATCAGTTAGCAAAGCTTTCCCGCCACGAATCACCACAAATGCAATTTTTGTTGCCTCATGTTGCAAATCTTTCGCTCGCACCGTAACCGATGCTCCATTATCAGCCAAAACAGATGCACTACACAAGGTAAAAACCAAGCACAAAAATGCCAGTCCAACCCTTGGCCAAAGAACATTTCTAATCCATTCAAATTTGCCGTTAATAACCATGATGCCCCTTTCTACGAGTTAAAAATAAGTGGTGGAACTCGTGACCCCCACAACACTCGTGGATAACGCATTTTCTTTGCAGCCTTGCGCGCCGATGTGTCGAATGCACGAACCCCAGAAGCCCGATCGACATCTATTTTAATAACATTGCCTTGCTTATCAAGATCAATAAACAAAGTACATTCAAGTCCCTGACGTATCCCAATCGGAGGCTTCCAATGACTCTTAACTTGCGAGTTAAGATGCTCAAATACTCGTAGTTCTTGCATCTCATGCCTACCAACCAAGAGTACCTGTTCATCCTTAACAACGGCCGGACTTTCAGACTTTGCAATCTTAGATTTGTCGCTCGTTATCTCTAGTTTTTTTGTTTTTTTAACCGCCTTAGGCTCTTTTGCCTTCACGAGTTTATTTACAACCTTTTTTTGTTTCACTTTTTTTGAGGCTATTTTTTTGCTCTTTTTAGTAAGCTTTTTTTTAGGTAAAGCCTTTTTACTAACTAGCTTCTTCTTTTTAACAGATTTGATTACAACATTTTTTTTCTTTTTTATCTTTTTACCAACATCACTCTGTTGCCCTGCTGTAGAACGCATCTGCCCCTTGGCATGCACACGCTTCTTGAGCGGAACAAGAACTACACGTTTTATACGAGATCTGTCAAATCGAGAAAACCGGAATGCCAAGCCTTCTCGCTTCTTGCCAATGCTAAGACCAAACAACATCAACACCAAATGAGCAATAAGTACCACACAGGCAAGTTTTAGTTGTAGTGACCTACTAGGCCTAAGCGCGCTCAGTTGCCAACGCGACATATTCTATTCCACCAAGATATTTAATGCGATCGACCAACTCAAGAACCATTCCATACGCAACAGAACGATCGGCCTGTACCGTTACTACACGGTCAGACGCCCGACCAACAACCTTTTTAATTCGCTCAATCAACTGCGTATAATCAGATGCCTTTTTACCGTTCAGATACAATAGACCTTTTTTGTCGATCGAAACGATAACATCAAGGTCAGGTGAAGTTATTTCTGATGTAGAGCCCTTTGGCAGTTCAACCTTAATCATCTGCTGCATCATCGGCGTCGTAATCATAAAAATAATCAATAATGTTAAAGCTGTATCTATTAAAGGCGTCATCGATATTTCGACATGAAGATTATTAGAATGACGCGCCCGCCTTCTACGCCTCATCATTGTTAACACCATTTTGTACAAAAACTTTGTGTGCGACCATAGCAATGTCATCCGACAATGACTGAACCCTCATCTGCACAACCTGAACTTGCCCAAGAAGATAGTGATACAAAGCAAGAGCCGGAATAGCGACAATCAAACCAACCAAAGTCGTAATTAAAGCCTCAGCAATACCAGGAGCAACCGTTGCAATATCAGCACTTTGCTGTTGGCTTATATTCATAAATGCATGAATCAAACCCCATACCGTTCCCAACAGGCCCAACAAAGGAGCTGCTGCAGCGCCAACACTCAAAACGGGTAAGTAGTGCATGTAACGTTGATATTCATCATCAACAACACCCTCAAACTGATATTGAGCCAGCTGCCATTGCTGATCGGTCAAGTGTTGCTTGTTGGCCGTCTCAAGCTGCTTTTTAAGTACAGCAAGGTGCCGACCAAGAACATAACCGCCTGCCGTACGAGCCAAAACTGCACCCAACCCAAGCAAGCCCGACATATCTGAAGCTTTTACAACCTCTGATTGAGCTCGCCGCAATTGCTTACGAATCACCTTTAATACAAAAAATTTAAATAATGCCGTTGTCCAGCAGATAACAGAAAGAAGCAGCAAAGTTAAAAGAATTAATTTTGTAGTACCATCCGATTGCCAAATCAATGTCCACATTCCGTTTGAAAACATGTAGTGACCCTTTTTTGTTCACACGTAACCAATCATCCCCATTGAACGAAAGTGTACCAGAAAGGTTCGTACATGCACAACGACCATTTATGCATCGGCTGCATGCTGACGATACCACTGTAACGCTCGCTTGAGCAATTCATCACGATCTTGAATGCCATGCTCAATTTGCATCTGATAGGCTCGCCGAAGAACTGCACCCATTTCAGGGCCCGGTTGCACTTGCCCCATAAGATCTTTACCTAGTAGAAGTGGTCGAACAATTGTATACAACACCTCAAGCCTCTTTGCACGCTCAATAAACGCATCAACTTGTAGAACATTTTTTTGCAACTGCTTACCCCCTACTTTATTCCTACCCGATCGATCAGCACGCGATACTAAAGCCAGCTCAAATAGATTGGTATCAGGCGCACACTTGTAAGCCAAGCGCCGAAATGCAGCATCAGAAGCATCTACAAATATAATCGGTTCCATATGATAACGCACAAGCTTAACAACGGCATCAATAAGCCACTTCTTACGAGTAAAACGGCGCAAAAAAGTTCGTGCTATTTTTTGCCCAGCCTCGCTATGCCCACGAGAATGTATGCGACCTTCAATAATTTTTGTAGTTGCTGGCTTGCCAAGATCATGACATAGCACACCGTACATAACCGCCAATTTACGAGCTGAGTCACCAAACTTCAAAGATGTCGCGACATCAATAGCCTGCATGCTGTGCTCAAACACATCACCCTCAGGGTGCCATTCTGGATCTTGTTCTGTTTTTGTTAGAGCAAAAAGTTCAGGAAAAAGCTCTTTAAGACGCCCAATCTGCCTCACCCAACGCCATCCAAGTGACGGTCGGCTCGAATATAGCATCAACTTTTCAAGCTCTTGCTCTATACGTTCACAAGCAACGCCGGAAACATCCATGCCCGCGCAAACTTTATCAAGCATTTTATCGGTCTTAAAGTTCAAACGACCTAAAAATTGCATAACTCGAAAAAATCTCAACGGATCTTCAACAAAAAAATCTGGGTCAACGGCACGCAGTAAGCCAGCCTCAAGATCATTGTAACCACCATATTCATCAATTAATTCATACGATTGGCAATCTATGCCCATAGCATTAATTGTTAGATCTCGACGACGAAACGCTTCTTTAAAAGATAATTTAGGGTTAAGCATGACATCGGGATGCCTGCCTGATGAATCTGTACGAGGTAACGACCAATCAACATCAAGACCATGCAAACGTAGTACACCAAACGATTTACCAACCAGGCTAACTGGACCAAAGCTGCTTAAAACCGTTTCTAGACCTTGCGTACAGAGACCATAAACCTCAACATCAATGTCTCCTGGCGCACGCTCCAAAAACAAATCGCGAACAACACCACCGACCAGCAGTGGTCGACCGCCAGCACCAACTATCGCCTCAATAATTTGTACTAATTCTGGATGAGTATCAAAAAATACCCCTGCACGTTGCGCTAGTTCTTCACGTTTGATCATAGCTTTTTACCTCGGCCAAAGAGCTTACACCCGTGCACAAGATATCATAACCGCAGGTTAAGAGCATCAATATGAATTTTCATTGCTTACACAAGAATGATTAAAATGTATCTAAACCAAGCCAAGAAACCATTCAAAGCTTTATACGAAGACTGGTGGAGCTGACCGGGATCGAACCGGTGACCTCATGAATGCCATCCATGCGCTCTACCAACTGAGCTACAACCCCACGGGCAGTCTCCAGTGTATGAAAATCAAAATCAAAGTGCAACCAAAATTTATGAAGTACAATATTGATATAATTTTTACAAATGTACTATAATAGTATATGCAGGGAAGTTATTTTATCTTAAAAGAGGTTTAACCAGTGGACAGATTAAAAGGGAAAATTGCTCTTATAACAGGAGCAGCTAACGGAATTGGACAAGCAATTGCACGAATTTTTGCACGAGAAGGCGCCATCGTCATCATCGCCGATGTAGACGACAAGCAGGGAGAGCTTTTAGCTGATGAGCTAGGTGACAACGCAACGTTCTCGCACCTTGATGTTGCCAATGAACAGGAATGGCAAGAGGCAATGAGTATGCTTGAAGATAAATATCACCAACTAGATGTGCTTGTAAATAATGCCGGAATAATCGGAGACATTAATAATGATTCTTCACAAGATCCAGAAAACTGCCCTCTTGAGGTATGGCAAAAAATTCATGCTATTAACATGGATAGCGTATTTTTGGGCTGCAAACATGCTATTGCTTTAATGAAAAAAAATAGCTGTGGAAGTATTATCAACATGTCCTCTCGTTCAGGAATCGTCGGAGTACCACATGCCGCGGCGTACGCATCGAGCAAAGCCTCCATAAGAAACCATACAAAGTCCGTAGCACTTTACTGTGCACAGCAAGAATACAACATTCGATGCAACTCACTACACCCTGCAGCCATAATGACCGATATATGGAACCAGATGCTTGGGGACAATGAGCAGCGAGAAGAAACGTTACAACGCATTGCCTCATCAATTCCGCTTGGGCACTTCGGAGTCCCGGAGGATGTTGCCCTCGCAGCACTATACCTGGCATCAGACGACTCCGCTTACATAACAGGTGCAGAGTTGGTCATAGATGGAGGTATTCTTGCAGGAAGTGCTGCATCTGTGCAAAAAAATTAAGGGTCATAAACTTTTAATCAGTGGTGACAGTCGCAAGGTTGCTGTGCTAAAATAGTCCAGTCAATAGATGTAATATGCCTTTTGTAGGGGAAAACCATGCGGCGATTACTGGTACCACTTTTAGTATCGATTACTTTATTTAGTGGAGCATGGGCACAACAAGCTCCCATCAAAACAGTTCTAAAAATTAATCTTACAGCGTCAACTGAAGAAAAAATTTATCGCGATTCAATACACCTATCAGTTGATCACCCTAATGTGAAAATCATGTCCTGGGGCACTTCAAAACCAACACAAATGTTTGATGGCAACAAAAAAAAGAAGGTCCCTGTCTTTTCTGGGCCATTCACCTTAACCGCAAATCTTGAGGCTCCTGAATCACAGGAGGGGAAACTCGGTGCCAAGCTTCATCTGTTATACCAAACAACAAAACAAAAAAAGCCTATAAAAAAAACTTTTGATGTCGTTTTTAACTCTAAAATAGATCCAATCGTCAATGAGCATAGCGAAGTAAGATCAGAAATTGCTTCTAAAAAAGTAGCCAAAAAAAACTTAAGCTGGTCATCAAAGATTTCATCATTACTTGATGTAACCGACAAGCTGTGGGTTCGTATCTTATTAATTTACCTGCTTGGTCTATTGATGAGCTTAACGCCATGCATTTACCCCATGATTCCCATTACCCTGGGTGCTCTGCAAGCAAGTGGAACTCGCTCAATTTTTAACAATTTCTTACTTGCATTTTCATACGCCACAGGCCTAGCAATGGTCTTTGCAACCATGGGAATAATAGCTGCCAGCGGTGGCCAATGGTTTGGAAGCCTCATGGGCCGGCCATGGTTTATAATGATTTTAATTGCATTTTTCTTGTACATGGCATTTTCAATTCTTGGATTTTACAATCTTTACATACCCGCATTTATGCAACCCCGAGCTGGCCAAATAAAACGCGGTTCATTCATTTCAGCCTTTATTTTTGGAGCTGCTAGTGGAACAGTTGCATCACCATGCATATCACCCGGATTGGCCGCAGTACTAGGCATAGTAATCACAATCGGAAACAAATATCTTGGGTTCCTTCTACTTTTGATTTTTGGTTACGGTATCGGAACGCCGCTTATGATTATCGGAACATTTTCGACATCGCTAAGCGCCATGCCTAAAGCTGGCTCATGGATGAACGAGGTCAAAAAGATATTTGCCTTCATGCTCTTTGGAATTTGCTACTTCTACCTGTCAAACATAGTATCGTGGACCGTTCTTCTTTGGCTTATGAGCGCAGGCGCACTAACTTCTGGCATTTACTTTTTTGCCAGCATTAAGAAAATGGATACCAAAAGTGTACGATGGTACAAAAATATTATGGGACTAATTTTTGTTATCGGGTCTGTTGGTTTGGTCACACAAGCAATCAAGGCCCATCTTGGCCTGGTCAAAGAGGTAGCTAGCCCCGCATGGCAACATGACTACCAAGCATCACTCAAACAAGCACAAGCCGAAAATAAAAAGGTATTGCTGGACTTCACGACGTCATACTGCTCTTTGTGTAAGGCTATTGATCGCAAAATAATCAATACAACTCCAGTGATGAACGCAATTAAACAGGTGGTTCCAGTCAAAGTAGACGGAACAGATCCAAACACACAGCCCTACAAAATGCTAAGCAAACGTTACAAAGTTATTGGAGCACCAACATTCTTGCTCATTAACACAGACGAAAAGCTTATAAAGCGTTGGGATGGAGCAATTCATGATGACACACCCGAAGCATTTGCTCAGGAACTTCTAACCGCAATCAAATAGCAACAAAAAATGGCGGGCGATTGTGTTCAACAACCGCCCGCCATTTTTTATATTAAACTACTTTTACATCTGTCCAGATTTTTTAAGTTCACGTTTTTCTTTAAATCGAAGAATAAGTGGAACACCTTCAAGATCATAATTAGAACGTAAAACATTCTCAAGGTAACCACGCTGCGAGTCTCCCCACCAACGCCAGTTATCTATAATCACACGGAAGGTCATCGGTGCCGTTGCAATCTGCTCAATGCGATGCATAGTCAAACGATGCTTCTGTACGAAAAGCGGCCGATGAATCATGTTATCTTGAATAAGAAGAGTCATCTTATCGTCTGAAAGAGTCTGTGAATGACGCGCCCAAATCTGCTCAACTTTAGGCATGATCTTGTCAATATTTTTACCAGATTCACACGAGATGCGCAAAAGTGGAACTTTTTTCAAAAGGAACTTGTATTCCGATACTTCGTAATCAAAAGAAGCCCGTGTTATTTCATCACACAGATCATCCTTGTTAACCAGAATAATAAGTGCCTTGTATTTTTGTGTAAAGGTCCAGAATGCAAGCTTAAGCTCTTGATCAACCAAGCGAGCCTGTGAGCCATCAATCAGCAACAAAACAATGTCACTGCTTTCAACTGCACGCAAAGAACTTTTAACCATCAAAGGCTCAATTTCACCTTTAACAGATCGTTGTCGACGCACACCTGCTGTATCAGAAAGAGTAAAAGACTCTTTAAACAGTTCAATCTGCTCACTAACAGCTTCACGAGTGGTACCCTCAATGTCACTGACAATTGAGCGCTCTTTACCAACAAGTTGATTCATTAGCGATGATTTACCAACGTTAGGCTTACCTAGCAACACTAAGCGATATTTTGATTCTGGCGCAGTCTCTGTACTAGAATCAATAGGGAACAATCCGGTAACTGTGTTCAATAACTCCTTAACACCATTTCCACGTAGAGCAGAGATGAAGGAAACATGATCAAAACCCAGTCCAGCAAATTCGTATTGCTCTGCAGAATGTTGGGCCTTGTCCATTTTGTTAACCGCGAGAACTGTTGATACCCCAATCTTGTGAAGGTGTCGAGCAAGCTGCCGATCTGGCTCTGTTACGCCGATGTAACCATCGCATACAAACACCGCAACATCAGACGTCTCAACACTTTTTAGGGCCTTTTTACGGACCTCTTCAGCAAGATGATCTGTCTCTTTGTTCAACGTGGTTCCACCACTGTCCACAAGCTCAAAAGGAATATCCTTCCAACTTGTTTCTTGGCTAATAAGATCTCGGGTTACACCCTCGTAATCCAAAACCATACTTTTAGCTGATTGTCTAACTTTGGAGCGGGTTAGTCGATTAAAAAGGGTAGATTTACCCACATTTGCACGCCCGATCAAAGTGACCGTTCTTAGTTTACTCATTCTTAAGCCTCTTTAATCCGGCGCACTGTGCCAGGAAATTTCTCTAAAATATAATGTGTTAATTTCCATCGATCTTTGTCCGATATGTCGATGGACGTCGTTTCAATACTTTTTGCACGTGCAGGACGCACAACCTTGCGCTTGAATGTCGCATTGTTGCCTTGTGCTACAGTAGCTGTGATTTCTGGTTTGCTACGTGTAGATGGAGTCGAACTCGTTGCACTGCCAGCCTGTACGTTCGGGTCAAAGCTAATAACAATGCTAACCTGTGCATCATACGCCTGCAATGCACACTTGCTCCAATCATCTTCATGCTTATCTAAAACATCTTTAAAGAAAGCAAATCCACCAGGAACAACTACTTTAACCTCTCCCTGAACGAGAGAACCAACCGTCACAGCACTCTTAAACACTGAATATAGAACCGGCTCATTCATACTCTCAATAAGAGCTAAAAATGCCATCCACGGCTTATCACCAACGGAAACATCGGCAGGAACCTCAGTCTTTTTTTGAACTTCCACAGGTTTTACTGTTTGCACAGCAAGCGCTGCTTGTCTGATTGGTGCTGGTTTTGATATTTGCCTATCGTCAGAACCCTGTTTGCTAGTTGAGCCACTCTGTATAGTTTGCGAAGAACAAAGCTGTACAAGAATAGTCATCAAATAATCATAAGGAGCGGTACTTTTTGCAAAAAATCGCTCATGCCGATATAGCACATCCAACATCGCAGTAAGCTGCTCAAGACCAACCGACTCAATTGAGACTTTAATTTGATCATGAAACAATGCTAACTTTTCTGTCTTCACCCCAACCTTAAGCCGCATAGCAACGTTTATACAAGCGCATATTTTCTTCCAAACATGGGTCACCGAACGAGTCTGCCATCCACAAAGCTCAACTGATCGAATAACCGATTCAGCCTTGCCAGAGCAGATAGAGTCAAAAACTGTACAGACATCTTTTTCGGATACATGCCCAAGGAGCGATTGTACAACCTCTTGCAAAACACCGTCTTCGCTGGCCAAGCAAGCACGCTCAACCAAATTAAGTGCATCTCGCACCGAACCGGATGTTTCAATAGCAATTGTTGTCAATGCATCATGCTCGTATATAATTTTTTCTGTGTCACAAACATGAGCAAGATAATCAGCAAGTACGGTCGTTTTGACAGGATCAAAAAATAGCTGAAAACAACGAGACCGAACGGTTTCAATAATTTTTTCTGGGTCGGTTGTTGCCATCATAAAGACCACCGATGCTGGTGGCTCTTCCAAAATCTTAAGAAAGGCGTTAAAAGCCGCCTTGCTAAGCATGTGTGCCTCATCAATAAGATAAACACGTTTACGCCCCATTACAGGAGCAAGTGAAGCTGCATCAATAATATCACGGACATTGTCAACACCGGTATGCGATGCAGCATCGATCTCTATAAAATCAGGGTGCTTACCAACTCGCATAGCAACACATGAGTCACACTTCAAGCATGGAACAGAATTTTTCTTTGGAGAGTCACGAAAAGCATCTAGCTGTGCGCAGTTAAGTGCCGCAGCAAACACACGAGCCGTCGAAGTTTTACCACAACCATGCTGACCAGCAAATAAATAAACAGGAAAAAAGTAGCCCTTATACAGGCCATTTTTTAACATGCGGACAACAAGGTCCTGTCCGACAATTGCATCAAAGTTTGCCGAACGCCATGTACGCGTTAGATTGTGTCTTACACTTTTTTCCATTGTCCTGCTCTCTTAAGCAGCGGTAAAATTACCACCACACAGAATAAAAAGGTAACGTATCGATACCAAGACAGTATAACATGATTTAGGCAAAAAGCTGCCTTACTGCACTATAAAATTGAATAAGAAAGCCGGTACAAGGTAGGCAATTTGCTCCTGCTGCTTCCTCTCGGACCTGACAGATTAAGCAACGCCCCTTTACCGGCTTTCAATTTTAGTTCACAAGATAGGTGTCTTACACCCCATTACAAGCAGTATACCACAATTTATATAGCATTAAAGGTCAACATCTTGAATGTCCGGCATCACTTCTCGCTTATCAGTACGACAAACAATTTTGTGCAGCTTCCTTCTGTCTTCCAGCAAATGTTCCTTTAACCCGCCATAAGCAACCTTTATCGCAACCATTTCTTGCCCAAAAACATTATGCTCTTTGTCCGAGTTCAGCAACTGCGGCGAAACACCTTGCAAAGCATCACCATAACTAGTTTTATTGATCATATCTTGAATCTTTGAATGATTTCCTTCAAAGCGCTTGTTAAATCTATTTAAATCAACAAGCCGCCCTTTTATACTTTTCAAACCACTATCAAAGGATATCGATCCATCGGCCAAGCAATGATAAGAAAGTGAAATGTTGTCTTGAAGTAATTTTTTACACGACCAACGCAACCGCTCATTCTCATTATGCTGTATGTAAAATGGACTGGACATATCATTAAAAACACGATCTTTTACTTTAGGAACAACAGCAAATGAAATTATGGGCAATAATTTCTCACGACTAGTCAATAACAGCGGAAATGTTTTCTCGCGACTAGCTAATAACAACTTGTGACCACCACTTGAGCTTGAGTATGGTCTACTATTCAAATCACTATTCGGCGCAGGTAGCGTAAAATTAGTTATGGTATTCCGCTTGAAGCCAATTAACCTACTAACAAGCAGTGGCCCTGACCCCACATCCTGACAACTGGCAATAGACAAACACAACACGGTTAATCGCACAAGCTTAACGTTCTCCATCTCATCACTCCCTTTACAAAAAACAAAAGTTTTTCTCTGTAAATGTCACCATCCAGTTAGTAATACCACATTGGAGCATTTATACACAAAAAAACAGTGTGCCTCAACGCGCCTCTAAAATAGCTTTGCGCCATCTTGTACAACCGGATCAACAGTTACTAAGCAAACATTGTTATCTTTGTCAGAAAAACCAACTAATAAAAATTCAGACTCAAAGCCTGCAACCTTACGAACAGCTAAGTTAACACACCCAACAACCTGACGACCGACAATAGTCTCAAGTGTGTAATGATTAGTAACCTGCGCAGCGGTCTGCTTGACGCCAATTTTGGAACCAAAATCAACCCAAATTTTGTAAGATGGCTTACGCGCTTTATCAAATGTTTTTGCTCTGACTACCGTACCTGAACGTAGTTCAACTTGCTCAAAATCATCGTATGTAATCATTTTCATGTATATTCCTTATTCCGTATGTTTATAGTTTTGAAAACAGGCTTCAATTCGCCATCCATCAGGATCAATAATAAATGCACCGTAATAGCCAGGATGGTAATAAGCTCTTGGACCTGGCTTACCGTTATCAGTCCCGCCAGCGGCCAAACAACTCTGATACCAATTATCAACATCTTGCGCGCTATGTGCAAGAAAAGCAACATGCATTCCACGAGCCTTGCCAATCTGCTCATCAGGCTGTGTAGCATCGTTGGGAGCAGCAATCCAAAAATTGGGCTTTCCATCTTTACCATAGCCTGCCAAATGCTGGGCGTCTGGCAACTTTTCAATATACAAAACCCGCTCGTAACCCAAAGTTGCAAGCGTTGTGTCATAAAATTTTAAACTACGCAGCCCGTCAGAGACAGCTAGTGAAACATGATGAATCATATCACTCCCTAAAAATATTTTTATAAACAGATGCATTCATAGCATACTAACTTTTTGGATGAAAAATATTTTCGCATCATGGCTGCTTTGCCAAATCAATTTCAATTGGTTCCGATGGATATTGTCCTTAAATAATATCGGGCAAGTATTCAGAGAGTAGAACAGGGTAAATCACTTCATCACTACTGTTAATTTTGTCTAAAGAAAACCAATCAAGCTTATGTACAACATCTTGTTCATACTTAGTTAAATTATCTAGCGTAACTTTACTTGTTTTTGTAGTAGCAACGATATACTGCTCATACATTCGAGTTCGCTTGCCAGACAAAATCAACTCAAGCTCACCAAACCAAACAACTGGACCAAAATTAATATCAGATTTGGTTAGGCCAGTTTCCTCATAAATCTCACGAATAGCCGCCTCATGCAACGTTTCGCCCGGCTCGATTACTCCTCCAATAGCACACCAAAACATACCATTGTACTGACCGTCAACCGTAGTTATTGCAGGATCATCCATACACATGAGTAACAGCTCTTGTGCATCGTTTAACAAAATAATCTTTATGCTATTTCTCATCATAATCAACTTCTGGATATGCAGATGGGTTGGCCCGGTAGTACGCAAGTATCGGCGCATCTTCACCTATATCGGCATGCGCAGCATATACACGCTTATCAAAGCCGCCCTTTTTTTCTCGCTTTGCAATACGAGCTCTTTCTATCGCGTCTAACGTAATACCGCTAACAGCGGCCAGTGAACGAACTACCTCAAGCAGATCTGCCAGCTCTTCACGCAACTCGTCAGAGGTTTGCGCTTGTACTGCCTCACGGGCCTCTTCTAAAAGCTTATCCTGTAACCGTTCAACATACTCACCATGCTCCAAAGTGCGCACCGATGCCGACTGTCCCTGCTGCTCCATAATTTTTGGTATACGATCACGAATTAATTTATCTATTTTAAATCGATAGCTACGCGTCATTCTGGATTCCCCAAACAAAAATGTAATCTCAAGTCCAAAAGCTTATTTTACACCCACTTAATATGCTTAGCTTATTGTATGAAATTGATCACTTCCAGCAAAATTTAATCAAGGAATATTATGATTTTCAATAAATCAGCTTATTATTGCGCCCTTCTATGCGTAACAAGTTTTGGACATTTAATAAGATCGTCTTCTAGTCGCATAAATAAAATTAGCAACGATCTATATGAATCAAAAATTGAAGATGACCTTTATTTTGTTATGGAAAGACTATCCCATAAAAATCATTATAAATGGGAAATGTTAATTAAAGAATGGATGAGACTTTTAAGACTAGACTATAAAGGATTAGAAAAAATGAATCTCGATGGCGTTGGCTCTTTTTTAATCAGCATAAAATACTTTGATTCTGCTGACGTATGGATTGCCTACGCAAGTAATAAATTTGTAAAAACCCCTAGAAATTTTAATGAAGAAACAGTAGAAATGGCAATGACGGTTACAACCTCAAGTGATGCACCACTTACAACACACATGGGAATTTCTCGCTCTCCATTTTTCCAGGCTACTTACCTGAGAAAAAACAAAAAACAGCACAAAAGAATATCTGCAAAACTACACTCTTTTGCTGCAAATGTCAGTATAATGAGAGACGCTAGTAAAAAATATATGATTACAAGGCCAGCTCCCAAGATGAGAGAATTATTAGGGAAAGCCTTCCCCAATAATAGCTATATTGGGGACTCTCATGTGAGAAATTTACGCAAAGATTATATTAAAAATAAAGGTTACATTGAAAATCCAAACAAACACTTTATCGCAAAACAAAATATTATCGATTATAAAGAAACGATAAACAAGTGCACCATCGACCTTGCAGAATGGAATGAAACAATTGAAAAACGCAAACAAAAACTGGCTTCAATAAAGAATGAACTACAAAAGGCCCTTGAGCATCTTGATGTAATAAAATTAAACAAATCTAAAGAAAAATATAATATTTCTGACCATGAACTAGAAGAGCTGTTTGCTAGAATTGAAAAATTAAAACTTCAAGTTACAAGGGGGCAGAAAAGACTGTCCTTCGCTCTTGATGACCTCAAAAAATATAAAAAAAATCTTGATGAAGCCAAATTAAACACCCCTAAGAAAATGGCTGATGAACGAATTTTCAGATACCAAAAAGAGCTTTCCGAACTGTATAATGGAAATACCCCTATAACTCTAAATCCCGAAGATAATTTTTTTGGGTTAAAGAATGCGAAAGGCAAAACTATTTGGGAAGTAAAAAATTATAACACAAGATCTGATTTATCTTGGTTTTTCAAGCATGGTCACTTGTACCCCGGCTTCCATCTACCCTACGCAGCCATAGACATTGAGCCATTATCAAAATACTGGAAACAAAGTTAAAGCCCTACGCAACTAGCGCTTACCGTCCCATTCTTGATGGAACTCATTAAGAAATTGCTCTATAAAAGTGTGTCTATACTCGGCCATTTTTAGGCCAGTCTGAGTGTTCATTCTATCTTTAAGCAAAAGAAGCTTTTCATAAAAATGATTGAGTGTTGGAGCTTTGCTGCTTTTGTACTCTTTTTTTGTCATGTTTAAATTTGGCTTAATGTTGGGATTATAAAGTTCATGGCCTTTATAACCACCATAATTAAAGGTTCTTGCAATACCAATTGCGCCGATCGAGTCTAGCCTATCAGCATCTTGCACAACATCTAACTCAGGTGATCTGAATTTTTGATCGTGATTGCCACCACCGAATGAAATATTTGCAATGATATTTTCAACATGCTCTATAACCGTCTTTTCAACATCAAGAGAATTTAAAAACGCTCTAGCTTTTGCTGGACCAACTTTTTCGTCCCCGTCATGGAACTTGGAATCGGCTATATCGTGAAGCAATGCTCCAAGCTCAATGATAAACTTGTTAACACTCTCTGTTGCAGCAATATGCTTTGACAACTTCCAGACACGATAAATATGCCACCAATCGTGGCCGCCTTCAGCACCTGCCAAGGTCTCTTTAACAAAATTCACTGTTTTTTGTATTACGACTACTTCATCCATAACGCCTCCAACAATTTTCTCAATTACGTTTTTTAATACCGACGTCTATAACCATCCCAAACAGCATCAGCAAAGACCCCAGCTTCGGATATATCAAGCTCTTGCCTACCAGAAGCTACATAACGCGCTACAACAGCATAGAAACAACGTTCAAAATTTTTCAACGCGAAACCCATACCCCAATTATCCACAGACTCACAGTCACTATCAAATCTCACACCAACCAACCGCGATCTATAGTACTTAGCCCGTATCTCAGGATCTAAGCCAATCTTACAAGCCAAGTTAACATACACTGAATCCAAATCTACCTCGTAAATCAAATATACTCCCGACCTATAGGGAACGGGAAAAAAAGCAGCGTCATCGGACCGTCCGATTATCTTATAAATAACATGATTAGGGGGCTCTATCTGCCTGTACCGTAAAATACTGCCCTTGAGGGACTCAATTTTTATGCTGCCACCATAGCCTCGATCTCCTCCTGCAATTTCCCCGGCATTAATTATTGTATCGCCTTCGCGCTCAACCAAATTAATACCTGTAAATCGACCAGTTCCAGAGTGATCATAGTGACAAGTTGATATCAGATGCTTGTGCCTCCAAGAGCCAATATAAGTGTACTCCTTAAAACTTACAGATTCTCCAAAGCGACCTTGATAATGACACCGAAAGCATACCGTATTCGTTTTAGAATCAAACTCATGCTCTTCTTTTATAACCTTGGAACTTCTGTGTCCGGCACAGCATAAAGATTTTGGGCTAAAACGGGAGGAATCTCCCTCGAACGCTTCAAGCATGCAGCACGCACGAATTGGTTTTTCATTATACATAAGGTCTTCTGGAAAATGAGTTGCATTTGTATTGCTATTCCAGGTCATAACTACCATCATAGCGACATACAAAAACATTTTTTCATGGCCGCAAAAAACTAATCTCACACTACTCACCTTTATACAAAAAGCGCCCCCTGAATAGGAGGCGCTACAATAATCTATCGCGATTTTACCACGAATTCCTTAAAGCCTGTAGCCTCATCAAATTCTCTGGTGAAAACTTTGTCATCAAGTTCTGCAATAACCACTTCAGCGGTAATCCCAACAAGAGACCCTTTTTTCAAGTGACCACCAAAAGCATTTCCATCAACATCTGCAATTGTGATGTGAATGTGCCCGTTGCCAACTTCAAAGGTCCCAACTAAAGATGTAATCTCAAAGGTTCCTTCCCAAGTCTTAACTATCTTGGCGCCAGCCATGCGCAGAATAGCCTTTTCCAAATTACCAACACAGGTCAAAATGACACCGGCTTTAATATTTTTGGAGGCAGCAAACGCCAAAATCTCTTGTCGCAGATCTTGCCCGCGTTGCAATCTAAAAGCGTATGTTTTCATAAAAATCCTTCATTTTGAACGGTGTAAGTTACATTGTAAAAAAAGCCCGTACTCAAAGCATAATACTTTAAATACGGACTTTCTTAATTTATAGTTCGAGCCTGGCTTTTGCCATTGTCACCATTCCAAGCTTTGCGCAAAGAATGGTGGAGAGAGAGGGATTCGAACCCTCGGTACCCTTTTCAAGGTACACATGATTTCCAATCATGCTCTTTCGACCACTCAGACATCTCTCCATGAAGACAAATCAGCTTACGCCTTGTCCTCGACCTTTTTATTTTCTTTTTTTGCTACAGGTTTAGCATCTGTAGCAACCACAGGAGCAGCTTCAACTGGAGCTACCTTATCCTTGGCTTCTTTTTTATCAGCTTTTGGTGCTGCAACAGGCTTTTTGACCTCTTTGTCAGCAGCTTTCTTAGACTCTGCTTTAACCTTAGGCTCTTTTACAGGCGCTTTATCGGTATCAGCTTTATCAGAATCAGCAGCCTTAGCCTTCTTAGGAGCAGCCTTTACAGTTGCTTTTGCAACTTTATCACCCTTAGGAGCAGCTTCAACTTTTGGCTCAGCAGCTTTTTTAGCTACAGGCTTTTTGGCATCTGCTTTTGCAGCAGGCGCCTTTTTATCAAACTTTTTGCCGTCAGTCTTAACAGACTTTTTTACAGTCTTAGAAGATTCAGCAGCTTTTGCTTTTTCTTCTTGCGCCGCGAGCTTTCTCTTGGCTGCAACAGCTTTACCTTTTTCTACAGCCTCAACTAGATAATCAATGATTACCTTTACTGAACGAGGAGCATCATCGTTGCCAGGTATTACATAATCGATTGGTGTTGGATCACAGTTAGTGTCAACCAAGGCAACAACTGGAATTCCAGCTGCAACAGCTTCACGTACAGCAGCACGCTCACATTTGACATCAACAACAACTAAAGCACCGATAGGCCACTTTAATGGAACAATACCTTCAACCACTCGACCCATCTTATCTTGCTGTTTAGCCATAAGATTGAGTTCTTTTTTTGTGTTGCGCGATGAATCGGACTTTTCTACAATGTCCTTCATGTGCAAATATTTTGTAACAGATTTTTTAATCTGGCTAAAGTTGGTAAGAGTACCACCCAACCAACGATTAATAACGCTTGGATCGCCCAAACGAGTACCAGCTTCTGTGATTGCTCCAACAGCAGCTTTTTTGGTACCAACCCACAATACTTGCTTGCCTTGAGAGGCTATCTCAGTCAAAAACTTTGCTGATTTTTCAAGTTGGAATGCAGTACGGGAAATATCGATAAGGTGAATTTTGTCGCGGTAACCCCAAATATAAGGGGCCATTTTTGGATTCCAACGGGAACGTTGGTGACCAAAATGTACACCGGCTTTGACTAATTTTTTAAAATCTATCATGAATCTACCTTTCAGGGTTATTGCTTTTGTTCTCTTTAGGTCCCAGATCAAGATCCAGGTAACCACCCTCATAGACTAAGAGAACAAGAAATCAACGAATTACATTAAATAATTTACCAAACCTACCACATCTTGCAACTCAAATATTAGTCGCCATCGCCACCAATAACTTCATTGCGGGCAATTGTTTGCTCAAATCGCTTACCAAGATAGTACGCAACGCCTATCCAAAGGCTAACAATCAGGCCAAAAAATCCAGTATTTATAACGGCTAACATCGTCCGACCAACACCAATTGTTGCCATGTTAAAGGCAGAGCCTCCAGCCTTGGCAAACTTTGAGCCAAACGTATCGATCCATGACTTTGCCTTAAACTTAACTTCTTTAACCGTAGGAATATACAGAGTCTCGCGAAGAGGCGTGCTGAAAGCATATTTCATCGAGCGAAGGCCCATGTAAACAATAAGGACAACTGTTGTTTGTGATACAAAGCCGAACATGCCATTGAAAACAAAAGCAAACAACATCACGCCTGTTAAAATAGGTACAAGTAGCAAGCAAAATCGCTCACCAAAAAGGCGTAGCAATGTGTGAGTTCCAAGTAGCGCCACCACAACAGAGATCATCTGTGACCCAACAGCCTGCTGGAACAAAAAGCCGGTAACTTCGGAAGTAGAACTAGATATCGACTGAGTAATAGAAAGGCGCTGATAACTTATAACTGTGCCCACAATGTCATAAAAAACTGTAAAGGCAAAAATGCCGGTAACATACGGGTATCGTAAAATAGTAGTTAAGCCAGAAAACAGGCCAACAGACTTAGAAGGCTTATCATCACTACTCACATCACGAGCTCGACGCTTTTCTGCTCTATACACAGCTTCGTAACCATGCAGTAAGTATCCAGGAACAACACGCATCATAAACTGTATTACTAAAGGAACACTCAAGATAATGAATGAGGCTGCAACCAATAAAAACTGATGATTAACAACATCACCGTATACCAACCAAGGAATCTTAATCACACGGCTCAAAAACAACATTGCCATAATACCGGAAGCAACGCCACCAAGCTTAGAAAAAGCAATCATTATGCCATAAGTATTTTTTGCTTCTTTAGGACTGCTAATTGAGTTAGCAAATGCCCAATAAACGCACACAACGAATGGATCAAAGGCATCAATAAAGAAGTAAAACAACCATCCAAAAAGTCGATAAGGACCCGTATCTGTGTTTGGAAGGCCAATAGATGAATGTCCAAGAAAATAAGCAAATCCAAAGCCCATAAGCCCGTAAATAATTGTATAAAAATATAGAAGATGAGAACGCCGTAATACGTCGACTAAGCGAGTATATAGCAGGATAGCAGGTATAAGTATAAAGAGAGATACTATTTTTGCCCACGGTACGTATTCTTTACCGATAATGGCCATGAAGACGGAATCTTTAAGTTCACGCACAACCGTGTATGAAGCGATGGTTAAAAAGAACCCCGCAGAAAGACACGCCAATTTGAGCATCGAATACCAACGCCGTGACTTATCACCACCAGTTTGTGTGTTTTGTGCGCTCATTCCGAGCCCCCCTTCCTATCCCCATAGTATTCACACAAGTCGGAAGCAGTACGGGATTGCTTTCTATAAACACGGAAAGCAATCCCGCAAAATTTGTACAATTTCTAAGTAACTTTGAGCCAGCAATTAAAGCAAAACGCAAAGATTAAAAATATACGCTTCTTACTGCTTAAAATATCAGTAACGCGTTTATTTGTAAATCTTTTAGTTTCCAATAACCTCGTTATTTGCAACAGTTTTCTCGAATTTATTACCCAAGAAATAAGCCACAGCAAACCAGACAGACACAATTACCACGTAAAAAATTGCATGAACCGAAACAAAAGCCATACCTGTCATAGCGACTGTATACACGTTGAACGCAGATCCGCCAGCTCTGGCAAATTTAGTCCCAAATGTGTCCACCCATGACTTTGCCTTGAACTTTACATCCTTAACTGTCGGTATGTACAGGCTCTCACGCAACGGCGTGCTGAACGTGTAATGCAAGGCACGCATGCCCATCGCGACTATAAGTACTGCGCTTCCTGGCGAAATAAACACAAAAACAGTGTTAACTATGAAAAAGAGCAACATTGCACCCGTTAACAATGGAACCAACAGAAGACATCTACGCTCACCAATCAAACGCAATAATGTATGCGTCCCTAAAATTGCAATGAAAGCTCCTATGATATGAGCACCAACTGCCTGCTGAAGCAAGAAATTTGTCATGCCAGACATAGAGCTTGTTGTAGCCTTACTTATTACAAGCCGCTGGTAGCTAAATACCGTTGTTAGCACTTCGGCCAGACCAACCGTCAAGAAAATGCCGGCAACGTACGGATATCGCAAAATAACAGCTAAGCCCTTAAACAGGCCTACGGAGGGCTTTTTCTTCGCTGGTTGTGAATCTTTGGGATCAGAGTCAGATTCATTTTTAAGCTGTTCCAGATCTTTACCACGTTGTTTTTCAACCTTGTAAACCGCCTCATAGCCATGTAAAAATCGGCCAGGAACAACGTACTTCATAACGGCAATAACAATTGGTACCAACAACAAAGCGACTGAAGAAAACAACAAAAGAATCTGATGATTAAACGTATCGCCACTAATGGCCGAACCAGATGAGCACATTCGCCGCAAAAACAAACAAGCCGCAAGCGCCATAAGAATGCCACCAGCCTTTGAAGCAAGTACAATCAAACCATACGATTTACGCGCCTGATCAGGAGAGTTTATGGAGTTAGACAGTGCCCAAAAAACACCGATAACAAATGGATTTAATCCCTCAATGAAAAAGAAAAAAAGCCAACCCATCAAACGATAAGGGCTCGCATCTGTATTAGACAAACCAATTGATGGATGCCCCAAAAAATAAGCAAATGCCAAGCCAGCAATGCCATAAAAGATTGCACATGCATACAACAACTGCGTGCGTCGCAATTTATCAACCATCAGTGTATAAACAAGAATCGCCGGAATTAGAACAAACATAGCCAAAATTTTTGCCCACGGAACATACTCCTTACCAACAATGTTCATAAACACGGAGCTCTTCAACTCACGTGCAATTGTATATGAACCGATCAAAAGGAAAAATGCTACCGACAGCAATGCCGTCTTAATACGTCCCCACATAACACGATTTTTATCTTCGTGTATTGACGCAAATTGCGAACCCATTTATTTACCTCTGTTTTGCCCCTTAATACTCAAATAAACTCGTCATCCTTTTACTACTCCCTCTCCATTACCTTTTTTATGCTATCTCCATGCAAAAAAAGGGGGCCATCTGGTGTATTTAACAACACATCAGACGACCCCGAACAACGTTTAAGTAACCATTAAATGGCTAGTATAAGTCATTGTTATACAACCACCTTGTTTTCTTTTACAGCCTTGCTGTGTGTCTTACCTAGATAGGTTGCGACCATCAGCCAGACAGCAACTATACCGAGCGTAATGCCGCCAATTGCTGTGATAAACAGACTAGCACCCAATGGGGCCCTGAGCTTGTTAATCGCAGAACCAACGCCCTTAGAGCCACGGGAGCCGAACATTTCTATCCAACCCTTAGCTTTATATTTAGCATCGCGTGATGTTGGAATATAAAGTTGCTCTTTAACTGGCTGATTGAATGCGTAGTTAAGACCTTTACAGGCAACAACCACAGCAAGCAAGCCATACAGAGATGGCAACAACCAAACTACACCAGCTGCTACTGCAACCAGTATAGGCAGTACCATAAGTGCGACACCAAGACCCAGCTTGCGCCCAATCTTGTTAACACCAAAAATGACACTCAATGCTGCAACTAAGTTAACAATAACACCAAACAACAGAAGGAATCGCGAACGATCACCAACAGTTATATACTGTTCGCTAATTCTAATTTTCAGCAAGAAATCAAACATGGTAACAATAATTTCGAAGAAACTTACAACAGCAAAAATCCCTAAGAGATATGGCTTAGTAAGTAATAAACGAAGACCCTCGAAGAATCCAGTCTTGCTCTTCTTAGATAAAGAACCTTCATCTTTAGTCTTGTAACCAACCAACTGATCAGCTGGAACAACACTCATGAAGTATCGAATCAAAGAAGCAATTGTTGCCAACGCAAATACAGCGCTGAGAATCAACCAAGAAACTTCAACTCTGTTCGCAATCAAATACGCACCAAGTGGTCCTATAATACCACCAAGTTGTGCACCAAGAACAATTAGAGGATAACCTCGCTTAGCTGATTCTGGCGTTGTTGTATCGGCCGCAAATGACCAAAACAACGCAACCATGATCGAACCGAAGCTTTCAATCCAGACATACCACGCCCAGCCAATCCATCTGGATGCACTAGGTACAGTGTTAGCCAAACCCATTGTTGGATGACGGAACATGAAAAAGAAGCCCAAGGCTACCATACCGTAAAGCGCGCACAACGCGTAAAAAACGCGATGACGAGGAAACATGTCAATCATCTTGGAATATACAAGGACCAACGGTATAACGATAACAAGCGACAAGATTTTAGCGTTGGGAATATGCATTCTTCCAACAACTGACATGAAAACGCCATCCTTAAGACCGCGCAACATCCAGTATAAACCTATCGTGAACCCAAAAATAACGCCCAAAAGACTGAACTTTTTGAATTCATCGCTACTCATATTGCCATAGTAGGAGCGTAAAAGCTTTCCTAACATGTGACATACACCTTCCGTAAAACAAAATAATTTTTTCTATTTTCAACAACCAAGGTCCAATGATCACCATTAAGCCGCATAGTCGCAGTATCAAGTGATTTGGTCAAAACTTCTCGCTGTCCTGTCTCCTTCCCTAAACATGCCGAGAAACAAAGATATGGAAACCCCTTGGAGATTCCGCAGCCCCCCGCCGTGCCACCAGACAACCTGAAGTAGCACCATGGAAGATACCATTATTACCGTAACAGTTTATCACCAACCGAAGCCGGCTTCAAGAAAATATGCATGATATACGCACATTTTTTGTTAGCAAATTAATGTTTCATCACTCACAGCAACCTTGTGCCGACGTCCAAGGTACAACGCAACTACCACCCAAACGCCAACCATACCCAAAGTTATAATTGAACCAACGCCAACAAAAAGCTCAATACCTATCCACGTGCGTAGCGAGTTAGCTATAGCTCCCGAAGCCTTCGATATTCGCATACCAAACAGATCTGTCCAAGCTTTTGCCTTGTACTTTGCAGAGCGTGACGTTGGAATATATAGCTGCTCTTTAGTCGGCTGATTTAGAGCATAATTAAGCGACTTGATTACCAATAAACCAAACCCAATGGCCCAAAGATCGCGGAAAATCCATAACGAAACAACAACTAGACCCGACATAATCGGAAGAATAATTAACGCTCGTCCCATTCCCTTTGTACGAACAATTTTATTTATACCAAACACAATAATTAGCATAGCCGACAGATTCACAAGCATGCCAAATACGTATAGCCATCTAGCCGAATCGTGCAAAGATGTGTACTTAGTCAAAACGCCAATTTTGAATCGATACTCCACAAAGGCCATAATCAATTCATGTAGCGCCAATATTGCAAAAATTGAAAGTAAATAAGGGTTGCCAAATAAAAGTCTTAATCCTTCAATAAAGCTTGTACGACGAGGCTGTAAAGTTGAAAATGTTCGCCCCTTAAAACCCTCCATCAATCTTTCTGGTACAGCGTACTTAATTAACCAAGCCATAAACCCAACAATTAATATTCCAACAGCTGCGAGTAACAGAATGTACGTAACTGGCACACCATAACGAAGGGCAATCAGAGAGACTAGCGGCCCAACAATTCCTCCGATTTGCGCTCCCAAAACCGCGATAGGATACCCACGCTTTGCCGACGCAGGATCGGTTGTTTCTGAAACAAAAGACCAGAAAAATGCCACCATCAATGCACCAAAGCTATCAACCCAGATGTACCACGCAAAACCAAGCGCCTTTCCTATCCAAGATGCAGGAGCCGCTAAGCCATACGATGAACAATGTAATAAAATGAAAAAAAGAACTGCTGATAAAGCAAAAAAGATGCTCAACAAATAGAACATCCACTTCCAATCCAGACGGTCAACTAGCTTGCCGTACAAAAACAGCAGCGGTATCATCGCGCAAACAGAAACTATTTTTGCATAGTATAGCCAATGCGCATGAGCTAATTGACCAAAGAAAGCATCTCTAACTGGAGTAAACATCCAGTAGACGCCAATAATGAAGCCAAACATTGTACCAAGTAATAAAAACTTAGTACGCTCCTCGCGCTCCATGCCACGAATCTCAAACAGCATCCGCTGCCTCCACTCTCAAACCACAACTCGAAAAATACAAGCACACAGGTGAAACGCATCACCTGCTTTTCAATCGACACTATAACAAAACGCTACTCAACATCAAAAAGATAAATAGCACCTAGGGCAACAACCTGTTTTCTTTCATAGAGCCCAATGCTATGGTATCCTGATTAGGTGATTTTTGTAGCAAAAATGTAAGCGTAAATTACACAGCTTCATTAATAAATAAATTAACGTATCCATAGTAACGTATCAATAGTAGCGAGTTAGATGACACAGATGATCGGTTACAGTGACGAGGCCGGCACACGCCATGTCCCTCTATTACCTCTAAAAAATGTTGTTTTACTGCCACGCAGTATAAGGCCAATTATTGTTGGCAGGGACCTATCTATTAAGGCTGTCGAAGAAGCCCTTAAACATGATAAAACGCTCTTTGTAACTGCACAAAAAGAAGTCGATACTGAAAACCCCACAGCCAATGATGTATTTCATTGGGGAACTCGATCGACCATTTTACAGGTCATGAGAATGCCCAAAGGTGCACTGAAAATTTTGGTTGAGGGAATTAGTCGCTCACGAATGCTCAGTTCAAAAGAACGTGACGGATTCATCGAAGTAGAGTACGAAGACGTATTGACTGAAAATTTAGAAAGCTCTGTAGACATAGAAGCTCTATGGCGACACCTAAATAGCCTTTACTCATCCTACTGCAGACTAAACGATAAAGCCCCAGATGATCTTCTGCTTAATGCAAAAAGCACCGAAGATTTTGATGCACTCGCAGACACTCTGGCGGTACATGTTAATCTGACTTTTCATGATCGACAAAACCTGCTCGAGACACCAGATCTTAAAGAGCGGCTTCTAACTCTGTGCACTCTCATTCAAAAAGAGATCGACATCTTAGAAGCAGAAGAGCGCATTCGAGGTCGCGTTCAAGGTCAGGTCGAAAAAAGCCAGAAAGAATACTACCTAAATGAGCAGATGAAGGCTATTCAGAAGGAGCTAGGTCGAGACGATCAAAGTGCCGCAATCGAAGAAACACGTAAAAAAATTAAAAAACTTAAACTTCCAAAAGAAGTTCTTGAACGTGTAGAAAAAGAACTTACACGTCTTGAGCAAATGCCACCACTATCATCTGAAGCGGTTGTTGTACGCAACTTCATTGATTGGATAGCATCACTTCCATGGAATAAAATAACCAAGGACTCTATCAGCCTAGTTCAGGCAGAGAAAATCCTTAACAAATCTCATGCAGGACTAAACAAGGTTAAAGAACGCATTGTCGAATTTATCGCTGCGCAAAAATTTGCAGGCGACCTAGAATCGGCTCCAATTCTTTGCTTGGTAGGCCCTCCAGGTGTTGGTAAAACCTCGCTAGCTAAATCTATAGCAAAAAGCCTAGGTCGAGCCTTTGTACGCATATCACTTGGTGGCGTACGTGATGAAGCCGAAATTCGCGGACATCGACGAACCTACATCGGCTCTATGCCTGGTAAAATAATTCAAGCAATGCGTAAAGCAAAAGCTGCAAATCCTGTGATACTGCTTGATGAAATCGACAAAATGTCACACGACATGCATGGCGACCCTTCTTCTGCGTTGCTTGAGGTATTGGATCCAGAACAGAACAAAAACTTCGCTGATCACTACCTTGAAGTAGATTACGATCTTTCAAAGATACTGTTTATAACGACAGCCAACATGGTTGACACTATTCCATACCCATTGTTTGATCGAATGGAAATTCTGTCACTTTCCGGATATACCAAAAAAGAAAAACTTAGCATTGCGCGCAAGTTTTTACTTCCAAAACAGCTAAAAAAGCATAAGCTTAACGGCCGTAAAGTAAAAGTCTCTGACGAGATAATTGCCTACCTGATAGAACACTACACCCGTGAAGCCGGCGTACGTCAGCTTGAGCGAATCATAGCCAAACTGATGCGTAAAAGTATCCAACTCTTGATGAGCAAAAAAGCTCCTAAGAGTGTTACTGTTAGCATGGATCTAATTAAAGAGTGGATGGGCTACAAACTATTTAAGCCTACTGATATTACTTTGGACTCCGACAGAATCGGTCTGGCAACCGGACTTGCTTGGACAGAAGTTGGTGGTGATGTTTTAGAAATTGAGACAATCATTGTCCCAGGCAAAGGTGGACTAACCCTAACCGGACAGCTTGGTGACGTGATGCAAGAATCTGCTCAAGCAGCACTAAGCTATGTGCGCACGCGCAGCAAGCAATTGAATCTGACTCAAGCACTATTGACCGATTCAGACATACATATCCACATTCCAGAAGGCGCAACACCAAAAGATGGTCCATCTGCAGGTATATCAATGTGCACCTCGTTGATTTCAGCATTAACACAAACACCAGTGCTCCCAGAAATTGCCATGACTGGTGAAATCACTTTAAGAGGGCGAGTCCTGGCCGTCGGTGGCCTAAAAGAAAAAATATTAGGTGCGATACAACAAGGAATCAAAACCGTTCTTGTACCTAACCAGAACAAAGAAGAAGTTGAAGAAATCACCAAAGATTTTGAGCAAACCATAAATATCGTGTTCGTTGAGCACATGGATGATGTACTGAAACATGCATTTGCCAAAAAACCAGTTGGCAAAAAAGCTGTTACCAAGAAAAAACCAACCCAACGCAAAAAAATATTAACCACAAAATAAAGGACTACACCAATGGATAACAAACAAATCGGATCATTGTTTTTTGTCCTGCTATCTTTGACCTTGCTTACCGGATGCGGTGGCGGCAAAAAGAGTGATAGCAGTAAAAAAAGCGAAAAAGTAAAAGCTCAAGGGCTTGAAGCGTTTAACAAAATGCCCGAAATAGCGGATTGGCCAGAAGAGTTGGATCAAATCGTTGAAGAAGAAGAGCGTTTATCAACGCCTATTCCTCAAGATGTATTCGGTAAACAAGCTGATGCAGATGGCCAACAGCCATTCGACATCATGGCTCAACCAGAATCATTGAACTTTGAGCAAGAACTCCCAGCCGTCGAGCCTGAGATTGAGCGACACTCAACTCCGATGCCTGAGCTTGAAGAAATAAACTTCATCGAAGAGTCTTCAGATCAAAATCAAGAAGAAGAAGAGATGTACAACAGAATGTTCCGTATGAAAGAACTTTCTGACCTGTAATTCTGTTTATACTAAAAATGTTTTTGTTAGGGGCCTTGTGTAAGGCCCCTTTTTGTTATCCAATAAGCACAGAACAAATTGAAAACTATTTAAGGATAAATTCTTTTATTTACCCACAATTATTGCTGTTGTCTCCAACAATCAAGTAACCTGATTTCTAGGGACAAGCATTTCTTTGAGGGGGGAAATATAATGAACCAATTCCGTAAACGGGCCATTGTGGCCATGACGATTTTAACACTTCTTATAACCGGATGCTGCAGTAGCTGTAAAAAATGCGCCAAAAGTGCACCAGCTAAAAAAGCCCAATCTATAACAAAAAATAAAACAAAAGCACCTGAACAAAAAGAAGAACCAACTTCACGCATACATCGCGCTGCTCGTTCTGCAAAAAAGGCATCAAAAAAAGTTGCTCACAAAACAAAAAACGCTGCGATAGCTGTAGGAAGTGGAGTTAAAAAGGTTGCTAAAAAAGTAACCTCAATCGTTACCAAACCATTCAAGAAATCTAAATAGCAGATTTGTTAGGGTCGGAGTGTTTACGCTCCGGCCTTCATCTATTTCTGACAAACCTGCAACAGACGATCAACAACCTCACCTACCAACATATTTGACGAATCAATAACAGTAGCTCCCTCAGGTATTATTAGCGGAGAAACTGGACGTGTTTTGTCTCGCTCGTCGCGCTCATTGAGCATATTCTCAACATTACTCTGGCTAACAAAGTTACCTCGCTGCTTTTGGTCCCTAGTCCATCGCTGCACACGTACATCAATTGAGGCTGTTAAGAAAATCTTACAATCAGCTTGAGGGAAAACCACCGAACCAGTATCGCGACCATCGACCACTACATCATGGTCCTTAGCTAAATCACGTTGAAACTTTACCATGATATGCCTTACCTGCTCATTACTGCTAACCACAGAAGACCAGTCATCAACCTCAGCCGTTTTAAGATAAGGTGTAATATCGTTACCCAAAACAATAATTTTTTCACCTGTCTGAGCCGAATAGGTGTACTTGATTCCTCCAGACTCAACCAATTTTTGGATTACATCAATCGATGTGCTATCAATCTGCTCAACATCGCCGCCATGCTGCTTAACCAGCCACCAGCCAATTGCCCGATACATGGCACCGGTATACAGATAGTAAAAATTGAGTTTAGCGGCAACCTTGCGTGCTATAGTCGACTTGCCGCTTGCAGCCGGACCATCAATGGTTATTATCATACTAATCCTTCAGGCCATGCAATATCAACACCGATCAACTCGATAGAACTACGTCCTTGCCAAAAATTTTGTGTAACATTTGCAGCAACATGGAACGGTCTATCGCCCCACTTAGTCAAAAGATCAAACAGCTCAGGACGGTTGAAAAAAATCAACGGCTTAATAACACCATCAAGAAAAATCGTACATTTTGGATGCAACTCTTTGAGCAATGTCGGTGGCTTTACCAACACAACATCCTTAATCCAAAATGTAGGCTGTGGATTGCGATGCCCAAACGGCTCAAGCAATGCCATGTCGTGGGTGAATGTTTGAGTCATATCAGATAGATTCAACGGCGCATCAATGATAATTTTTTGTGCTAGATCATCGGCATTCAAAGTCTCTTTGATTTTTTTACTTAAACGCTCACGAAGCTCGTCCAAGTTCTTAGCAGGCATGCTCAATCCGGCAGCCTGAGAATGACCTCCAAATTGGTCTATCAGGTCTTTGTTTTCAGCCAAGGCATCAAAAATATTGAATGCATCAATTGAACGGCATGACCCTTTTGCCTTACCATCTTTTGTTAGATGGAACACAAGCGTTGGCTTGCCGTAAAGACCAACCAAACGTGACGCAACCAGTCCGATTACACCTGGCTTCCAACCTCGACCCCCGATAACGATCACATCGCCCTTATCAGGATCAACCTCACCCGACTCAACTCGTGCGACAATTTCATCAAGAATCGTGCGTTCAATTTTCCTACGAGCCTGATTTAATTCATATAAAATTTTGCCGACTCTGGCTGTAGTCGTATGATCTTTACCAATTAAAAACGCAACACCTTCACGAGCATCCTCAAGGCGACCCAAAGCATTGATCTGTGGCGTCAAACAAAACCCAACATCCAACGAATTAAGCTTCGGCCGACTAACGCGACCCTGTTCCTTGAGAACCTTAATCGCCAAACTCTCGTTTTTACGCACCTGTTCCAGTCCGTGACGTACCCAGTATCGATTCTCACCTTCAAGTGGAACCACATCAGCAATTGTCCCAAGCATTAAAAGCTCATAAACCTTGTCTGGAAGTTCTTTGTCTAGCTGTTCATACAAAAACCACAATAGCTTAAATGCCACCCCAACACCTGCTAGCCCTTTGAATGGGTATTCGCAGACCTCCTGGTTAGGATTAATAACCGCGTAAGCTTCGGGAGTTTTTCCATGCGAACGGTGATGGTCAGTAATAATTAAGTCGATTCCGAGCTTTAGCGCTTCCTGCGCAGGCTCAAATGCAGTAATTCCATTATCAACGGTAATAACTACCCGGTAATCATTCTCAGCAGCACGCTTAATAATTTTACTTGATAATCCATACCCATTACGCACACGGTGTGGTAAAAAAAAGTTAATTTGGGCACCAAGGGGCAATAAGCACTCCATCATCATGGCCGATGAAGTAATTCCATCAACATCATAATCACCACAAACCAAAATCTTTTCGCCAGTCTCGATTGCCTTCAAAATACGGTCAACCGCGCGCTGTGCGCCATGCATCAACGAAGGATGTGCGACGTCTTTTGAGAAGGACGTAAACAAAAAGCTGTCGATAGCTTCCTTGGTCACCATTCCACGCGTACACAACGTATGAACCAATGGCAATGACATATTGTAGGATGAGGCTAGTTTAAAAACCTTATCCTGCTCTACGCTAGGAAGTTTCCACAAATATTTTTCGCCTTGTATAGTCTGCATGGCACCCTTATTTGTTTTCCCTTACTCAGCTTTTTTTTTGAGTGTGGGAAATAAAATTACATCTTTAATAGAAGTCGTATCGGTAAGCAACATAGCAAGACGGTCAATACCTATTCCAACTCCAACGGTTGGAGGTAAGCCATACTCAAGCGCCTTTATATAATCAGCATCATACTGATGTGCTTCATCATCACCAGCACGATGAGCAACTAACTGATCCTCAAAGCGTTGCGCCTGGTCAAACGGATCATTAAGCTCGTTAAAGCCGTTAGAAACTTCCATACCAGCAATGTACAGCTCAAAGCGAGCAGCAATTGTAGGGTTATTAGCGTCCCTCTTTGCAAGCGGCGAAACTTCGATAGGGAAGTCAATAATATAAGTAGGTTGCATCAAATGCTTTTCTGCAACTTCTTCAAAAAGCATCATAATTTTGTGACCGTAAGTATCAGCACCATTTTGGATTCTTATTCCAAGCCGGCTGATTACAGCGTCAATTGCATCATGCTCAATGTCTTCAAGCTTAAGCCCACCGTGCTTAACAATCGCCTGAACCATGGTTAAACGCTCAAACGGTTTGGCAAAATCAATTGTATTGCCATCAAACGGTACCTGAAGCTGACCGCAAGAACTTTGAGCTGCTGCACGCAATAGCTCTTCGGTTAGGTCCATAGCAAAGTTATAATCTTGATGAGCCGTGTAGAACTCAAGCATCGTAAATTCAGGATTGTGTTTTGTTGATACACCTTCGTTGCGGAAGCTACGATTCAACTCAAAAACTCGATCAAATCCACCAACGACTAAGCGTTTTAGGTACAGCTCTGGAGCAATACGTAAATAAAAATCTGAGCCCAAAGCATTGTGGAATGTTTTGAACGGACGAGCCGCTGCACCACCAGCAATTGGATGTAACATCGGAGTTTCTACCTCAAGGTACCCGGCATCATCCAAAAATTTGCGCAAAGTTCGTACAATTTTGATTCGTCTTAAAAACTTGTCTTTGCTTTCTGGATTGCTTATCAGGTCAAGATAGCGCTGGCGATAGCGAGCTTCAACATCGCTTAGGCCATGGAATTTTTCGGGCAATGGCTGTATACATTTACTCTGAAGCGTAAATTCTGAGATTTTTAATGTAACTTCACCCATTTTGGTACGGAACGCTGTACCACTAGCCCAAACAATATCACCACGATCAACACATTCTTTGAAGAGATCGAACGACTCATCCCCTACAATGTCTTTACGTATATATAGTTGCAACGCTCCTTGCTCATCTTGCAAATGAACAAAGGCAGTTTTGCCATGCAAGCGAACTGTCATCAAGCGACCAACCAAGCTATATTCGGGAGAGTCAGCATCATCTTTGAACTGATCAAGTACCTGCTTGGTTGTAGAATCAGCAACACGAGCCGCCGGCCAAGCACTTAAGCCTCGTTTTTCTAGCTCTTTAACTTTTGCTACACGAGCGGCATGCTCACTCGACTCACGCTCATGCGCTGTCTGCATCTCTGCTTTGTCGGCTTGATCTGACATAATGTTGCCCACCTATCTTAAAAAACGTTTTTAATCACAATGCATTTAGTATAGATCAAGCTTGTTTTTTTGACCAAAAGTTACCTATAATAAATGATAGGACATTTCGTCGAAGCCCGAACTCAAGGAACTCTCTTGTTACCAAAACAAATCATGTTTTTATCTGTGCTTGCAGTAGCGATTTTAGCAACCAATTCACAATGCACAATGAAAGAAATAAACGCTTTTTACCTGGCTAAAGATATACCAAAAGAAGCATCCAGACTTGACTCTATCATGAAAGAACTCGAAGAATCTCATGACGACTATCTAAATCCAGACAATTTTGAAGACAACGTAAAACGCTTATTCAACAAAATAGCCAACCCAAAAAGTGCCTACATCAGCCTAGCAAAGACTGCGCTCAATGAAGAAATGGAAACATTTGATTTCGAGATCTTTCCATCAGATGATTTTATAAAGCGAAACCAATTCACCAATGCTCTGCAAACTGCGGCCAGCCTTGCTGAGTGCGTCCAAGAGAATATGGATTCTATAAACAACCTCGAAAACTTCAAAAATTTGGCTATCGAAAAAATCTCAGATAAAATCCGCTCATTAAGCGACAATCCGCAACCAAGCACAGTAGCTGATTTACTTGACCTACACCTAAATAAAGACCGAAACTTTACCAAAAGTCTCTTAAAAAGAAGCAATTCATCTAAATAAATAGGCATTAAACGCTTATTTATTGTAAAAACCAGCTCTGTTCCTTCTCTTTTTCAAGGCGGTTGACGCACTCTAGTCTAGTTTGGCAAACTAATATACGAGTTCGTTTAACCCCAAACATGAGGAGGAATCCATCATGATCCAAAGACACCTTTTAGTACCACTGGCGGCGTTCGCCTCGCTTCTGCTTTTAGCAGATGCGCATGGTCACCAAGATCACACCGAGCTTCAAAGCGAAGTGCAAGTCGTTGTAGAACGTTACATCGACACAACACGCGCTATTGCACTCGAGCTGAGTGAACTCAAGGAGGAGTTGCAACCAGCAGCTTTATTCGCGATAGCCTCAGCAGCAAAGAATATAAAGGGTTTTGATGATGGCCAGGCTTTCGTGGATCACGAAGCAGCCATCCAACAATCTCTCGCCATGTATTGGTCGTACCTACAAGCCAAGACAACAGACCCCACAGTTACAGGGGTGTTCTCTATAAACTGCTCAATCGAAGAATTTAGCAGCCCCGATGGGCAAGAGTAACGCCGAATATCGTTAACGATACAAAACAGGGGCAGCCGTTAAAAGCTGCCCCTTTTCATTACATAAAAATATTCTTATTTTGCGTATAGGTTATTACTGTGTCAGTGCTTTGTAATTATGTTCAACCTGGTCCCAGTTCACAACATTCCAAAATGCATCCACATACTCAGGACGACGATTCTGAAACTGTAAGTAATAAGCATGCTCCCAGATATCAAGCGTTAACAGCGGGAACTTACCATCAGAAAGAGGGCAAATTTGATTCTGTGTCTGAACAATCTCAACATTGCCAGCATCATTTAGCACAAGCCAGACCCAACCACTACCAAATAACGTTTTTGCCTGTGCCGAGAACTGGTCTTTGAAAGCATCAAAGCTACCAAATGCTTCATTAATTTTTTGAGCAATTTGACCACTTGCAACACCACCACCATTTGGCTTCATAACCTTCCAAAAGAATGAATGGTTATACGTTCCACCACCATGCTTGCGCAGGGCATCCTGCAAATCTTCTGGCAAGCTGTGGATCGTTTTCAAAAGCTCAACCAAAGGCACATTCGCATAATCAGGATGCTTCTCAAGCGCTGCGTTCAGCTTGTTAATATAGGACTGATGATGTTTTTGGTGATGAATTTTAAGCGGCTCAGCCGTCATGTACGGTTCGAGTGCATCGTAAGAATACGCAAGTTCAGGAAGAGTGTAAGGCATAATTTGATTCCCATGGCTATTATCAGCATTAATATAAAACATCGTCCACAGCAGAACACAGCCAACAACAAAAATCAAGCCCAGAGCAACTTGCCTCATAACGCACCTTCTGGCTCATATACGTACACTCGGTCACCCTGCTTTGCCATTCCAAGGTTCTCTCGTGCAATCCGTTCGTAATAAGCATCTGGTGACGCTTGGATAGAATCCAGCTCCTGATTAAGCTTATCAATCTGACGTTGAACTCTCCCAATCTCTTGCTCAAGCCCCTGCGTCGCACGTGTGATCGGCTCAATGCCTCGCAGCTTAAAATCTCGATCAAAGTAAAATACAAAAAATAAACAGACTTGGACAGCAAAAAAAGCTCTCAGCAGCCAACGTTTTGATAGCACACAACTCTCCCTTTAGTACACTACTTACACCCTTTTTCTCTCTTTATTCTTTAGGTAATTAAAAGCTATACGTGCTAATCAACAAAAAAAGGATGCCCGACTCTTTCGAGTTGGGCATCCTTGTTCTTTTTTGCAAACAACGGCAAGAAAGCTCTTATCGTTTTGTAAATTGGAACTTACGGCGAGCACCACGTTGACCAGGTTTTTTACGCTCTTTAACTCGAGCGTCAACCGTCAACAGACCATGTTCACGTAAAGTTCTTCTTTGCTCTTCATCGCTTTTAAGCAATGCACGAGCAAATCCAAGCTTAACAGCATCAGCTTGTCCAGCTTGACCACCACCAACAACATTTACTTCAACGTCATAACCTGACGCTATTGAGCAAACCTTGAACGGCAGTGTTGCAGCTGAGCGTACGACATCTGTTGTAAAATATTGAATATAATCGCGACCATTAACAACCATCTTGCCATTGCCCAATCGCAACCAAACACGAGCTACCGCGGATTTACGTCGACCAACACCGTGATGCAATGGTGCCATACCTTTACTTGCTTTTGTCGCACTCTTTTTAAGAGTTGACGAACTTTTTGCAGGAGCTTTTGCCTGTGCTGACATATGCTTTAATTCCATAAGTTTTAAAAGGCGCCGAATCATAATAAGTATGATACGAAAAACACCCGAAAATACACGCTAATTCTATTTAACCTGATGATAGCAACCATGCTGCAATCTGTCAAAGTATCAAGAAAGTGGAGCCGATGATCGGAGTTGAACCGACGACCTATTGATTACGAATCAATTGCTCTACCAACTGAGCTACATCGGCACCCAGAGCCCTCTTGTGACACAACGAAGTATACTGTTTTTTTTCACTTTGATAAGCTCCATTTAAGAATAACAAAGCGCAAGAAGGTCACACAAAAGCAAACGGATACTATCGCACACTTCCCTCAAAATCCTCTTGGCACGGTACACAACGAGCCGCATGAGGATTAGCCATTAAGCGTTTATGCCTTATCGGTTCATGGCAATCAACACAAGACCCGTACTCTCCCTTATCGATTCGACCAAGCGCTTTTTCTATTTTATCATGCTCATCAATACGATTGTCCTGTAACGATAATCGCAATGTTTCAAGCGTTGAAGAAAGCGTCTTGTCTCCCAGGTCCTGAACGTCATCTTTAGCCTCATTCAAGTCTTCACGAGACAGCAAGGCATCCTCTATCTCGGCTTTTCTTTTTTCTAAAGATTGTTTTATTTTTACAACATTAACAGCAGCATCAACGCTACGTCCCTTAAGCTTCACTACTTCCCCTTTCCTTCTTAAAAAATGTTTGAAGAAGTTCTTTTGATTCACTCTCCAAAACACCCTCTATAACTATCACATCCTTTTTTTTATATAGCTTAGAGGAGTGAGTAGCGTCAAGATGATAGCCATACAGGGGTGAAGGCGCTCCATACACAACGCCCTCAAATCTACTCAAACGAATAAGGCCCATGCACATGCTACACGGCTCAAGCGTCACATAGATCCAGCATTTTGATAATCGCCAATTTTTACGTAATTTTGCAGCCGAATCAATCGCCAAAATTTCTGCATGACAAGCCTGCGAGTTACGCTCTTCAACCTGATTGTAAGCCGCACTAATAACTTTGCCGTTTTCATCAACAACAACTGCACCTACTGGAACCTCACCGGCCAATAAAGCTTGTTTAGCCAACTCAATTGCTTGCATCATAAATATCTTTGCTTTTTGGCGCACCTGCATATACGACATGATTTCCTTTCTGTCTGCTTATTAATAATTAAGCCCATCCTACTCGTCCGACTACTGTAAAAGAAGTCTTTAAAAAGTGCAATAACAGGCAACCTATGATATAATAACTTCGCTTATTAGATATAAAATCATGCAAAATATTACGTTCACCCACAGACATAGATCATACTGGATCAGTTAAGCGCTTTTTTTGTAAATGCGTGTGGGATATCAAAATAAAATTGTTGTTCTGGAAAGGCGAATATGGCAGAAAGTAATGAGCAAAAACAGTACGGCGCATCCTCCATCAAAATTATGGAAGGCCTCGAGGCGGTCAGAAAGCGACCGGCTATGTACATTGGCTCAACCGGGCCATATGGACTACACCACCTTATATACGAGGTTGTGGACAACTCAGTCGACGAAGCACTTGCTGGCCACTGCTCTAAAATAAACGTTACCTTACACGAAGATGGTTCTTGCTCTGTTCTTGATAACGGACGAGGCATTCCAACCGACAAACACCCTCAAGAGAAAATGTCTGCAGCCGAGGTTGTTTTAACCAAGCTACATGCTGGTGGTAAGTTCGACAAAGACGCTTACAAATATTCTGGTGGTCTACACGGTGTTGGTATCTCAGTTGTTAACGCACTGTCAAAGAACCTTAAGCTTATCGTTTATAGCTCAAAAGGTATCACGTACGAGCAGTCGTACGAAAAAGGCAAGCCAGTTACCAAGCTAGAAGAGACCGGTCCCACAAAAAAACGTGGTACGTACATTCGATTTTGGCCAGATCCAATAATTTTCCAAGAGACTACCACCTTCAGTTATGAACTTCTTGCAGCTCGCCTGCGTGAACTTGCGTTCCTGAACAAGGGACTTTCTATAACGATCGCAGATCATCGCAATGAAGTTGAACAAACCTTTGTTTATGAAGGCGGTATTGTTTCGTTTGTAAAAACAATCAGTGCTAAAAAGAAGCCTTTGTTTGACAACGTGGTTTATTTTGAACGCTCTGATGAAATGTATGTTTTGGAAGTTGCATTCCAATACAACGAAGGCTACAGCGAACAAATATTCTCATTCATAAATAACATCAACACCGTTGATGGCGGAACACACCTTGCTGGCTTTAAGTCCGCTTTGACCAAAGCATGTAACAAAAAAGCACAAACACTCCTCAAGGACTCACCAACACTCTCAAGTGATGACGTCCGTGAAGGCATCGTGTGTGTAATAAACATGAAGGTCCCAGAACCGCAGTTTGAAGGACAAACAAAAACAAAACTTGGTAACAGCGAGGTTAAAGGCCTGGTTGACTCTTGGTTCTTTGCATTTTTACAAAGTTACTTTGAAGAAAACCCAGCAATTGCCAAAAAAATTCTTGGTAAGGCTGAAAGTGCAAAACGCGCTCGTGAAGCAGCGAAAAAAGCGCGGGAACTGACAAGACGCAAAACAGTCCTGGAATCCTCAATCCTACCAGGCAAGCTTGCTGACTGTACCTCAGAAGATCCAGTTGAAACAGAACTGTTCATCGTTGAGGGTGACTCTGCGGGTGGTTCAGCCAAACAAGGACGAAACCGATTTACACAAGCAATTCTGCCTTTAAGAGGTAAAATTCTAAACGTAGAAAAAGCACGTCTTGATCGAGCTCTTTCTAACGAAGAAATAAAAGCGCTTATTTCAGCAATTGGTTGCGGTATCGGCCCAAACGCTGAAGACTGCAATCCAGAAAAAGCACGTTATCACAAAATCATTATCATGACCGATGCTGACGTTGATGGTGCACACATTAGCACCTTGATACTCACCTTCTTCTACCGATACATGCACTGCCTAATCGAGCGCGGGTATGTGTACATTGCACAGCCGCCGCTTTACAAAGCAAAGCTTGGAAAAAGTGAACAGTACCTAAAAAATGAAAAAGCATTCAAAGACTTTGTACTAGAGTGGGCAAAAGACCATCTTATTTTACAAGGTGGAGACCAGAGCTTTAAAGGCGATGATCTACGTAAAATGCTAGAAACAATTGTTCAGTTTGATGACAAGCTTGAACGAATCTCGCAACGATTTTACCTCAGACGAGATAGTATCTATCAACTAACCAAATTGGTAAATCAAAATCCTGACATTAAAAACATGGATCCGCAGACACAACTTGAAAAGCTCAAGGAACTGTTTAGCGATGCTCAAGTTAGCATCATGTACGAACATGTAGAAAAAGCACCTGAGATTCAAGAAACTGTAGTTCTGGATGCTTCCAATGTAGCACCTGATGAAACGCCTGATGAATCAAGTGAACAAACAGAACCTGAAGCTATTGAAGCAGAAGAGCTTGAAGCTATAGCTAAAGCATTCATGGTAGAATTTGATAATCACTCTTTCACAGTTCCTATTCACTTTTTCAGCTCGCAAGAAACGGGCCGTTATCTTGAATTAGAGCGTCAGCTACGCAAAATTATGGGCGACACATGGTCACTCAAGATTATCGACAAAGATAAAGTAATTGAGGGCAATCGACTCGGTAGCCTTGTTAATTCCATCATGAAGCTGAGCAAGCCATTCATGAATGTGCAACGCTATAAAGGTCTTGGTGAGATGAACCCAGAGCAACTTTGGGAAACAACAATGGATCCTAAGCGTCGACGCTTACTTCAAGTACAAATCGATGACGAGATTGAAGCCGATATGTGGTTTACAACCCTCATGGGCGACGATGTTGCCGGACGTAAAGCATTTATCGAAAAGAACGGACAGTTTGTAAAGAACCTGGACGTTTAACAACCGACTATGCTTACAAAAACAACAGCGTTCATAAAAAAACATAACCTGATCAGGCCACAACAAACAGTAGTTGTCGGCCTGTCAGGTGGACCCGATTCCGTTTGCCTACTACACCAACTATCACAACTTTGCTCACACCTGGACTTCAAACTTGTTGCCGCACACCTAGACCACCAATGGCGAGATAACTCAAGTAAAGATCTTCTTGCATGCAAACGTTTGTGCAAGCAACTTAACGTACCCCTGATCAGCTCAACAGCAGACCAAATTAAATTGAATGAAAGAATAACAGGCTCTAAGGAGGCTCTCGGTCGCGCTCTCAGGCGTTCATTTTTGGAGTCTGTTGCATCGAGCTACCCTTCATCGGTTATTGCACTGGCACATCATCAAGACGATCAATTTGAGACGTTTTTGATCCGTCTCGTGCGAGGCGCAACGCTAACCGGCCTTGCCGGAATTCGACCAAAGCGCGGTCAATACGTACGACCACTACTCGAGCAGACTAAAAAAGAGATTAAAAACTACCTACAGATGCATAAGCTTGAATTTGTTCTTGACCCAAGCAACCAAGACCAAGCCTTTTTGCGCAACCGAATTCGAACATCGGTCATACCTGCATTGCGCTCGATCGACACTCGCTTTGAGCAAAACTTTGGGCAAACAATTCTGGCCCTACAGGCAACTGACGTTTTTTTGAATCAAATTGTACAAAAAGAGTATCGCGCTCTAATTAAACAAAACGATGACGGCACGGTTAAATTCAATGCTAATCAACTTCAAGAACTTGACCATTTTTTGCACAAAAAAATCTTACTCCACTGGCTCATAGAGCAGAATGTATCCTTTGCTGTATCAAGCCAGTTTCTTGAAGAAATTTTACGATTTGTTACTAATGGCCGAGGCGGCAAACATCAACTCAACAAGGCCTGGGCAATTGAAAAAAAACAGGGCTGGTGCACGATCAAAAAAACAATGGCTCAATCAGCCAATTAATAAACTTACTTGTTCTCAACAAATAACAAAGAAAATCTGAACTCTGTGCGAGCATATCCCCTTCTGCTAAGCTGACCCGTAAATGGGTATTTGGTGGGTAAGGGGAAGAGTATGTTAAACAATAACAGACACCGAAATTCACTGCGTCTAGCCCTAATTATAGCTCTGCTTTTGCACTCGGTGGCACTCTTACTAACAATCGTACACTACCAGCTTAAGCAACAATCAAGCAGCAAAACAAAACAGTCCTTAAAAACTGGCCCCATGGCTAGGCCCAAACAAGGTGCTCCCGTAATATTTCGTTCCAAAAAAATTGTAACTGAGGCGCCAATAACCGAACCGGTCAAAGTACAACAGCACGTTCCTCAACCGATAAAGCCTACAAAGCCACAACCGGCTCAAATAGCCAAATTGCAAACACACGTAACAAAACCAGCCACACCACCTGCATCAAATATCAAACAAAAACGCAAAGCTAGGCTTCCAAAAACAGTCAAACGTAAACTTGTAAAAAAACAGGCACATAAAAAAACACTCAATCCTCCAACTGTACAAAAGCCAATTCAACAAAAAAAACGACTTACACTGGCTCAGCTAACACAAGCAATGCGCAAACGTTTTACGCCATTCAGACAGGCCGTCGTTGACCAGCACAAAGGCTCTGCCCAAGGAGATGTGGGAGGAGATCTTAAGCTGGCAGTTTATTCCAATAAAGTTCTTGAGGCTCTAAGCAGCGCTTGTTTGGGTTATCCACGAGCATTTATTGCTGTTACACCGGGGCGCGAAACCGGACACATGTCCATCACAATCGACAAAAACGGATCAATTGTCGACATTGCCATATACCCACGATTTGCATCCGAAGCTTTGCAAAAACATCTTAAACGTGTGCTGTATTCTGCCCAGCCTCTCCCACCTCTACCAAGCCATATCCCCAACAAAACCTTCAAGCATAACTTTACCGTTGACATAGATCATGAAGAAGGGCCCGTAAACATAATCATTACGCATACAAAACGATCGATTAAGTGGTAAAAAACTTGACCAATTAACCATGATCATTGTACCGTTGGTATCTCATCAATTTGTCACGCACAACAAAAAATGCCTACCTGCCAGCAAAAAAGGAATGTGTCTCGTGAAATACTTTGAGGAATTTTATAACAAAAAATCGGTCTTAGTTACTGGTGGGGCAGGTTTCATCGGGTCACACCTTGTTGAAGCATTGGTAGAATACGGCGCAAGCGTTACAGTTCTGGATAATTTATCAAATGGGCAACTTGGTCATCTTTCAGGCGTGCTTGATAAGATAACATTCATCAAAGGCACTATTGAAGACAAAAAAATATGTGAAAATGCCTCAAAAAACTGCTCTATAGTTTTTCATATGGCAGCAATTGTCCCCGAAGGTAAGCACAGCAACCACAGTCCCCAAAAATGCCATGATGTAAATTCCAAAGGAACACACATTGTTCTAGAGGCTGCACGCAAAAACAATGCGTCACACTTCATTTTCGCCTCATCATCATCGGTATACGGAGCACACGAAGGACTTTGCCACGAAGAACTTAACTGCAAGCCAACATCAATCTACGGATACTCAAAACTGCATGGGGAACTATTTTGCCGTGAATATGCTCACCTTTTTGGTATGAATGTTGTCTGTTTACGATTTTTCAACGTGTTTGGATTGCGTCAACAACCACTCTCTAAATACACCATCTCAAGACAAGCGCTCATAGAAAAAAAATCTAAAACTTCAAAAACCCCCCTACACGAGCAAATAATTAGCGTTGAAGATGCAGTCACATCAACACTACATTCCTGCATGATCCCCGAGCGTGGCTCACATGGGCACCTGTACAATATCGCCAATCATACAGAGCAACTTATTACAAAACCAAACAAAGCCTCGAACCTCACGAAACAGCCAAAAACCCTTGCCGACTGCTCCAGATACCAAAAAGCATTACAAGAACTACAGCCCTAATTACTACCGACACTGCAACTCTTTTTGGCACATAACGTAGCTATGTGTTATACTATTTTTATTATTATTTCACCCTTTAATGCGCTATAAATTTTTATGAGTTCCCAGGACTATTACCAAATTTTGGGCGTCTCAAAAGACGCAAGCAAAAGCGATGTCAAAAAAGCCTACCGAAAATTAGCCCTCAAATACCATCCGGATCGCAATCCTGATAACAAAGAGGCTGAAGAAAAGTTTAAGGCTGGAGCTGAAGCGTACAGCGTTCTGTCTGACGATAAAAAACGTCAGCAGTACGACCGATTTGGCAAAAGCGGCTCTCAGGGTGGCGGCTTTGATACTTACGGCTCAAACATGCAAGATATTTTTTCTCAGTTTGCTGATATCTTTGGTGATCAATCTGGAAGCCGGACTCAAAGCCGAAGACCAGAAGCTCCTAAAGCTCGTCGCGGACATGACCTTGCAGCACAGCTAAGTATAAGCCTTAATGACTCATATCTGGGCGTAAAAAAAGAAATCAAAAATTATCACTTTGTAACTTGTGATACCTGTAACGGCTCCGGTTGCAAAGCTGGCACTAAGCCAATTATTTGCAAACATTGCCACGGTTCAGGAACACAAGAATTTGCGCAAGGTTTTTTGATGGTCTACACACAAACCTGTACCCACTGCGCTGGGCAAGGATTTGCTATACCATCACCCTGCTCAAAATGCCAAGGGCGATGCCGCAAACAGCAATATTCCAATCTAAAAGTTACTATTCCTGCTGGCATTAAAAATGGCATGCAAATCGCCGCTCGCAGCAAGGGTGACGCTGGTATCTTTGGCGGTTCATCTGGCGACTTATTGATTACAATACACGTTCAAGAAGACAAGCAGTTCAAGCGTGTCGGCAATGACTTGGTCTGTAATCTAACACTAACCTACCCACAATTAGTTTTTGGCAGCCAAGTTGAAATCGAACTTATCGACAAAACAAAAGTTGCTGTAAAGGTTCCAAAGGAATCAGCTGTTGGTAAAGAGATTATTGTCGCAGGCAAAGGCTTCAAAGAGCTACGAGGCACGCATCGTGGAAACCTTGTGGTTATCACTCGTTGCGCCATTCCCAAAAAGCTTTCTGCCAAAGCGAAAAAAGCTCTCAAAGAATACTCTCAAGAGATCGGAACCACAGTCAGTAAAGACAGTGGTGGCACAATCAGCGCCTTCTTTAAAAAGTTTTTGGGCTAACAAGGCGTTATACGCCTATGCGTCGCTTCCTGAGTAATTTACGAGAAAAAACGTTTGATGCTTGTCCGCCTAAATGACGTCGAGCCATGGTGTCCAACATTCTAAAAAACACTTCCCTGTCATGTCCTTTTACTACCGCCTGCTCATGAGCCTCAGCTAAGCTTACAGGATAACCTTGCCCTTTTTGAGCCTGGTCAATGCAAACGGACAAAATAAAATCCAATTGCTCTTGGTCTTGGGCCACCCAAGCCGGAAATTCAATACGTACCACCTCATCACCAACATTTAGATAACAAAAATGTGGCTTAAGATGGTCAGGATACTCATCAACAATGGATGACTGACTTGCAAAAATTGTAGTCCGCTCTCCCACCTGTAGCAAATTTTGGACAGCTGCAGCATCAACAACTCGATCTAAAGAAATGCTAAGTTGTGACTGCCCTGTGCGGGTTAATTCAAAACCTGCAAGATGAATAAGATCACGTGATTTTGGGCAGCTAATGTAACCGGCAAGCGGGATTCTAGCCTGATAAAAACGTTCTAGCAATATCAAATAACTTGTTAAAAAACGCTGTTTAACCTCTGGCTCTTTGGAGTCAAGATGCCAAAAAATAAGTGAGCCATCCACAAAAAAAACCATTAGGGCATCAGGAGTCTGCTCACGCATAACCAACGCATGCTCAATACCGGCTAAAAGCTCATGCTCTGTTCGGTGGCAGTTAACTCGCTCTTCATCCATACGTTGATCCACAAGGTCACTTTGCGGTGTAAATAATCGCGGAAACGAGTCCAGCCACACTCTACGACAAGCAACCTTGTAAGACAACTCTACAACACCAATATTGATCAAAAAGCATTCATACCCACGATGACGGTCAGGATAAATTTGCGACCCATCAACCGCAAGCACCCGGTAAGCCTTGTCGCACGGTTCAACCGTAAAAACATCATCTAAGCCTGCATGCCAACGCACTAACGGCCAGACAAAATTTGCGGTATCAAGTATCGCTGGGTACAACTTGTTGCTAGCGATAGATTTGAGTGTTTTAAAGGCAAGATTTCGTTCATTAGTAGAATCATAAAATAAAGCGTCAGACGACTGCTGTAGCTGTTTGGCAACAAGCGCTCGATCTAGCATCAAGCTGCCTGTTGTTTGACGTATTGCTGCAGGCCGGCTTGTAGTGCCTCTAGGCAAAGCAGCGCACAACGCATACGATTAGGACCTAATTTAAGACCAACCAAAGCCACCATCTCTTCACTCTTAAAGGACAAAACCTCAGAGATAGATTTACCTTTTACACGCTCTGCAAGCATAGACGATGCGGCTTGGCTGATAACACAACCTGATCCAGTAAAAGCAATATCGCTAATACAAACATCGGTAACGTTGCCCATAAATTGGACACTATCACCGCATGACGGATTAAAGCTATCAGAACAAAAATCAGGGCTATTAATTGAACCCGAATGCCTAGGATGGCGGTAGTGATCCATGAGCTGCTCATGATACCAGTTTTGCTCACTCACAACACGCTCCCTTCCCTACATTGCTCAACAATATACATTCCAAATTGTACCGATTGAAGCCCAACCTTGTCAAAAAGATTGAGCATCAAAATATAGCGACTATTATTTGGATGCTTTAACAAGATTTTTTAGAAGTTTAAGTTGTTGAGGGTCAGCCAAACTATCTTTACAAATGCAATCGAGCTGAGATTTAATATCGCAAAATTTTGATATAGACTGGACAACCATTAATAATTTACGAACCAAGACAGTTTTATTATCTGAAGCTCTCTCAGGGTATCGCATCTCAGCTACGGCCATAATACTATCACGCATGACACAGTACCGTTTTATATTCTTAAATCGATTCTTTATTTCATTATTTCGCTTCTTGGTCATAAACGTTACCGAACTCTCTAAACTGTTACGGTAATTCGAAAACATCTCAGCTCGTAAATCAGGATCTGCCAGAAGAATATTATTGAATGAATCCGGGTCATTTAATAAAACACTAAACGGCAGCTTATCCGAATCTTGATTTATATTTCCCATTTCCAGCTTTAAATCAGCCAAAACACTTTCGACCGACTCAAAACGCTCTTTATCTAAATTTTCTCTTAAATTAGACAAGGAATCGTCCAAAGCCAGCAACTTAACAGCAATTTCTGAAAGAGATGGTCTACTCTGTACTTGCTTTATTTTTGGCGGTCTCTTTTTCTTTTTAGACTTACCATCCGCTTTCTTTGGCCCATTTCCATCACCTTTTTTGTTTCTAAAAGTGTGGTGTTTTTTACCCTTGCCATTGCCTGACTTACCGCGGCGTCCAGCGTAACAAACATCAACATCACATACGGCCATTATCATCAGTAAAACTGCAATCAAATTTATCGACTTTTTGCTTATCATTCCAGTTATCCTAAGTTGGGTGCTTGTATATTATTAAACTGACCCAATTTGCAACAAAAAAGCGCACTGGGCCTGCAATCTTATGATTTAGTTTGCACGCGCGGTACGCTACGTCAAGAGTCAATCAATGCAAGGCAAAGATTGGTAAATAAGTAAAGGCTAACTAGTGAGCCTGATTCCAAGCTGCTAGTCTACTCAGATAAATTGTTACATTATTTGCTTTGTCATAAATTTTGACGTGGAAAGGTGAACTTTCATCGACAATATCTTTATTCGATGTTTCAAAAAAGGCCTTAATAGTTGGCTTTTTACGAACACTTTCTAGTGACAAGTTCGACAGCTCATTACTAACATCTGACTCAACATCATTATCTAAATCATCAGAAGAGCTTTGCTGAGAATCGTTAATGTTAATAGTGTAATATCCCTGATTTGCATACTGATTAATCAAGTCGTTTTGTGCGCGACCACTATTAAAAAACTTGTGCATAAGAACCTTATTATTCGTAACAATCAGCTCTATCACACCATTTTTACTCTTACCGTCGGCATACTCAAAAAATGCTGGTATTGTAATTTCTGTACACTTTGTTCTTTTGTTATAATGTTTGGCACCAAGAGTATTTGCAAAATTAAGCACCTTTGATGAAAATGCATGAGCTATCTTTACTCGTTTCTCACAAAACTGGTCCAAGTCAGAATAACTAAAATTTGAATGAAACTTTGCATTAGGACAAATCTGCCAATCAAAGACATGTTGTGAAATATTTTTGCACACAGCAGTTTTAGATATATGCTGCGTAGTCCAAGCTCCATCATAATCATTTTCAAGCTGTGGTTGAACATTATTGAGACTATTATCAAAAGAACATGATGCTGTCTTGTTCGTCTTATAAATCAGATCGTTATTATCAATATCAAAATCATCATCACTATTTATATCCATATAAAGATCATTGTTAGCAATAATATTCCTTGGCGCAGCTTTCCCTTTGCCCTTGTTCTTTTTAGATTTTTTATAAACTTGTTTGTTACTCTTAGTTACTTTAGAACCATCAAGATTTTCTAACTCACTCACAAAAAACTTTTCAAGTCTCTTTAGAGATTCAACAGTATCACTCTTACCTTTATCAAACACATCTTCTAATGAAGAAATAATCGCATCAAATACCCTAAAGCTGCTTTTCTCCCAAAAAGGGAAAAACAATGTATTAATAAACTCAATCACTCTATCTGCTTGCTTTAAATCATAAATTATTCCGTCATCTTTAATGTGTGTCTTTGCATGAAAATTCACTTTATTCCCACACAAAGTATTCATTGCCTTAAAAATGCTACAAAACATTTTTATTTCAGAATTTTTTAGAAAGTTATTGTCGTTCAAGCAAACTATCATATTCCGAAACTCTTTTTTGCAGTCTGATTTGTTCAAAAATTGTTTAATAGTAGGCTGAAACCCTTTAAGGGTTTCCTCTAATTCATCAGTGTCCACAATTAGCTTGGAAAGAGACGCACTCAAATCAATAATATAATTCTTAAATAAAAGATCATTAATGAAATTAGGCTTATCTTTGTTTTTTTCGAATAGCATTTCTAAACTTAAAGGTCGTAACTCGTTATCAAGAATATTTTTAGGTATATTCAAGGCACCATTCGACAATTTTTTAATTATTAAAATGCTCTGCTTAGCAATTGGCTTAAATCTTTTTATAATACTAGAAGATAAGGCACTATTATCTAGCAACTGTTGTTGTCGATTAGCACAACGATTAAAAAAACAAATTAGACTATGAGCCTCCTTCAAATCAAAATCTTCTTCATAATTAAAAGTATATTCACTTGTCGACCCAGATTTAGATCCAGACTCAGTTATACCACCCAACTTTTCACCACATGCATAAAAGTCACTTTTTCTGCGACTCAACTGACCTTCTAAGATCAATTTTTCTTGCCACAACTCCAACAGCCTTATTATTTTGCGGACAAGCTTTAGATCATGCTCAAAAGCTTGTACTTTTGCCGCTACCTTTTTTTGCTTAGCAATCTTAATATTCTGCTTTGAATCACGTTTTTTAACGCATTTTTTACCAGTAGACTTCTTGTGTTTTTTACGGCCACCACCAGCAGATAAATCCATCGGTGTATTCAACACACAGAACATACTAAGCATAAGCGTGATTATATTTCTTATTTTCATTGTGGAAACCTCCATTTCCATAAATAAAATGCCGCTAAAGAATGTAGCAAACTAGATGGCTTTATATTTCTTATTGTATATATTTTTATTTAAAAAGTCAAGAAAGCTAGGCATTTGCAACGTCGTTTTACAAACCTTGCCAAGACAATAATTGTAGCTTTTAGTAAAGCAACGAATTAATTAAAGGAACTTTTCTGGATAGTTCGTGTAGATACCATCAGCACCACAGTTTGAGACCGTCTCAAACTGCTTTGGCCCGTTTATGGTATAAAGATACACTGTAAGGCCTTGTTCATGCATTAATTGAATAAATACACAGGTCGTGCCCTCAATCCAAGCATCGACACCGCTTACCTGTAAATGATTAATGTCGGCAAGCAGTTTATTGCATGATTCAGGAATATCAACCAAGGTAAGTCCCATATCAACCCGCTTATTACAAATACGAAAGTCCTGAAGTTGCTCAAAATCAAGTGATGAAATACGGAAGTCTGTGTGCAACCAACCACGGTCATTCACATAATGCTCAATCAGGTCCGCTACCGGAGCGCCTGTACCCACACCTTTTAGCTCAACATTAATACGCATTCGCCTATCAACTAGCTCAAATACTTCATCAAGCGTCGGTATCGTTTGGCCATTACCAGCATCAAGGCACTTCAACTCCGCCAAGGTCATTTGAGCAACCTCTCCTTGACCATCAGTTGTACGATCAACCGTCTGGTCATGAATAACAACCAGCTGACCTGTTGCGCACAGATGGACATCAAGCTCAATCATGAGTGCACCACAATCCATAGCCCCTTGGAATGATTGCAACGTGTTTTCAGGCAAATCTCCCGATGCCCCTCGATGAGCAATAATTAGAATATTATCTGACCCATACATTGACATAGCACTACACAAAATAAGCACCGTAATTGTCGTACATAACATCTTCATATTATTCCCCTTTTATTGTCCCTTATTTGTATGGTAGCAATCCCATAGACCTACAGTAAAGCCTCTGATAGACTGGCCATCAGAAAGCCAATCAACCTAGTACAATGGAAGCTCATGAAACATAAACTATCAGTTGGCAACGGCATCGCCGTACTGTTTACTACATTTGTTGACTACTTTGGCCTGGGAATGTCGTTCATTCTTTTGCCTGGCGCAATTCTTTCCAATAACGGCCTACTTGCTCAGACAACTTCACCGACTACACGCATTTTTTTTATGAGCACACTAATGATGCTGTACCCATTGGGCCAGCTGTTTGGTGCGCAATTCATAGCAAGGCTTTCAGACAGATTTGGCAAAAAAAAGATGTTGCTTACTAGTTTGACCGGTACGCTAATTGGCACAATAATCGCTGCTCTGGCCTTTGTAAGTAAGGACTTTTATCTTGCATGTGCTGGTAGATTAGTAACCGGATTATTTGCAGCAAACACGGCTATTTCAGACTCGTACATGGCGCACATGAGCACTAAACAAACAAAAACTCGTAACCTGGCAATATCCCAGGCTGTTTTTGGCTTTGGATGGATTTTGGGGCCACGTATTGCCGGGCTGTTTACCGATCAGTACTCATTCTGGGGAACAAGCACACCCCTGTGGCTCTTGATAGGTCTACTAACAATAAATATTGGAATCGTCGCACTTTGCCTAACCGAACATATCAACTCACACATAGCACCAACAAACATGATCTTGCGAATAAAAGAGATTCTTTGCACGCTCACAACAAATACCACAAGTTCACTCTTTGCTGTTTGGGCGCTATTTATTTTTGGCTGGTCTTTGTATGTACAATTTATGGCTGGATTCTTGATCAAAACTCATTCATATAACACAACTCAGACAGGCAAAGCGTTTGCCCTCATGGGTGCCATTTATATGATTAATCAACTTATAAGCGTTCGCTTAGTTGCAAAATGGCTTAAGCCACGCAATGCAATAATTTTTATAACGCCACTTACCGGTATGTTTCTGTTTTACATCGCATATCTGACAAGTCCGCATTACCTTCTAATACCACTAGTTGGATTCGCCACGGCTATCGCATTTTCGCGCACTAATATTCTTGCGGCACTCTCAAACTCAACACCTCGGCACAAACAAGGCGAAACAATGGGGCTAACCTGGTCATTACAAGCATTTGGGCTTGCTTTAGCAGCATCACCCATCGGAGGAATGCTCTTTGCTTGGACGCCCGGAGGTCCGCTAATTGCTGGAGGTTGCTTGATACTGGCCAGCGCTCTGTTTCTGTTTGTTGTTGTGCCTCGCTCTAAAGCGGTTAGCCAATGATGCTAGTAAGCGCTTCAAGAAGTCGATCGACCTCTTCTAGACTGTTGTAAATGGCAAAACTTGCTCGTACTGTACCACTCACCCCAAAGCGATTAATCAACGGCTGTGCACAATGATGGCCAGCACGTACCGCAATGTTGTATTTATCAAGTTGAGCTGCAATATCATGAGGATGAATATTATCATGGTAAAAACTTACCAGATGTCCTGACTGACGCAGAAGTTTGGAATTGCCCAAAACTTTCATAGACTTTATTGTCGATAATCCGTCAATTAGCCTAGCACACAAAGATGCCTCATGACGCGCTAATTCATCAAAATTTATATGTTTATTCATAAAGTCTATAGTCGCTCCCAGGCCAATAACCTGAGCAACCGATTCAGTACCAGCCTCAAATTTATGAGGTGCCTTAAGCCAAGTAGCCTTCTCAAGGTTAGCATCAAAAACCATACCACCACCAAATTGATAAGGAGCCATCTGGGAATGCCTAGATTCACGAGCATACAAAACCCCAATCCCCATCGGGCCAAACATTTTGTGACCAGAGATTGCCAAAAAATCGCAATCAATACGCTTAACATCAATCCGGTGATGCGGCCCAAATTGAGCTGCATCAATTACAACACAAGCTCCAACCGCTCGAGCAGCTCGCACTACTGGATCTATCTCTACAGGTAGGCCCGTAACATTTGAAGCACAGCTAAGTGCAACTAATTTCGTACGGTCATTAATAATCTGATCTAAACTCGTTAAGTCCAATTCTCCCTGATCTGTAACAGGAATAAAACGTAGCTTTGCGCCCTTTTGCTGGCACAATTGTTGCCATGGAATAAGATTCGAATGATGTTCCAGCTCCGTGACAACAACCTCATCGCCTTGGCTGATAATCGACCCGCCCCAAGCAGTTGCTACAAGATTAAGACCATCCGTTGCACCACGAGTAAAAATAATTTCGTTAGCTTTGGCCCCAATAAATTCTGCTACTTGCGCTCGAACTTCTTCGTAGCGCTGTGTGGCCCGCTCAGAAAGCTGATAAATACCACGCCCAACCGTTGCATAGTCATGCGAATAAAAATGGCTTATCGCCTCTATCACGCTATCAGGTTTGTAAGTAGTTGCCGCATTGTCCAGATAGGTCAAATTGGGATTATTGCGAAACATCGCAAATAAAGAACGATCAATCACACCGGCCTCCTGTTAAAAATGCATCTACCAAGATCTTGGTAGCCTTATCCAACAATATTCCTCGAGAACTCATAAAAAATAGCTTTTCTTTATCAAGGCTTGTAACAGCAGCCGAATGCTTACACTGCACATCATTGTTCTCTATTTCAAGTTCAGGCTGACTAACCACACCAACTTTACTACCCAAAGTCAACAGATAATTTTTGAACGATGCAGTAGACTGGTGACCGGTTTTTTCAACAATAATACGTCCCTTAACATTGGCTGATGAGTTGTCCTGAAGTGCTATTCGTACATCCATATCACTTGAGCTATTTGACCCAACATGGCACTGCTCAAGCTCCAAATTAAAAAACTGCTTATCACGTAAAAGTCCAACACACCTAACTTGAATGTGAGAATCTTGTCCTCCACATACCGTTTTGCAATGAAGAGTTGTCGACCCGCCAGAAGGAACCATCAGCTCAATATTGCACTTGGAACGCTTCTCAACAATAACGGTAACATGACGCACACTTAAACTGTCCACAAGAACCGTAACCGAACTATCAGCAGGAATGTACAACGTTTGCACCGGATTACCAGATAACTTAACATCGCTTTGAGCAACTCGTGTAACTTCAACAGGAGTTACACCGTAAATATTTGTTGAGTATGCACTCATCCGACAGAGCCCTCCATTTCCATCTCAATCAAACGGTTTATTTCAACCGCATACTCAAGCGGTAAGTGCTGTACAAACGGGTCAATAAAGCCGTTAACAATCATGGCCGAAGCCGCCTGCTCACTTATGGCCCGCGTTTGTATGTAAAATTTTTGTGCGTCGCTTATTTTGCTTACAGATGCCTCGTGCACCACCGCATTTTCTGATGCCTTAACATCTATTGTTGGATAGGTGTCCGAACGTGAATCTTGATCCATTAATAATGCATCACATACCACACTTGCGCTAACATTTTGCACGCCTGGCAATATCTTTACAAGGCCTCGATAACTCGAGCGACCTCCACTCTGACTAATTGATTTTGAAACAATCGATGAACTGGTATTAGAAGCACAATGAATCATTTTTGCACCCGAATCAATCCACTGCGTATCGCCTGCAACAGCGATAGACATTACATGCCCTGAAGCTCCGGACTCTTTTAGAACAACCGATGGATACTTCATGGTAACCTTGCTTCCAAAGTTACCATCGATCCATTCAACACGAGCATTTTTATAAGCAATCGCACGTTTTGTAACTAAATTGTAAACGCTGTTAGACCAATTCTGAATAGTGGTATAACGGACATGAGAGCCAGGAAGCGCCACAACTTCAACAACAGCACTATGCAATGAGTTGCTTTGATACTTTGGAGCACTGCAACCCTCAACGTAATGCACAAAACTACCGGGTTCGGCAATAATCAAAGTCCGCTCAAACTGCCCAACCTGTTCATCATTAATACGGAAGTAAGCCTGAAGCGGCATATCGATATGAACGCCATGCGGTACATACACAAAGCTACCACCACTCCACACAGCTCCATTCAGAGCAGAAAATTTATTGTCTGAAGCGCGGATGACTGTGCCAAAGTATTTTTTTACCAACTCAGGGTATTCGTGCATAGCGTTACTAATATCAGAAAAAATAACACCTTGATCAACCCACTTTTTGTGCAAATTCTTGTAAATCAGCTCAGACTCAAACTGTGCGCCAACTCCGGCCAAATAACGGCGCTCTGCTTGAGGTATGCCCAAACGTTCAAACCGTTGCTTAATAGCCTCTGGGACCTTATCCCATGATGTATGCACCTTGTCCGTTGGTCGGGCATAATAACACAAATTTTGTGCATCTAGTTCGCTTAAATCAGCTCCCCATTCTGGCATAGGCATACGCTCAAAATGCTCCAAAGATTTAAGGCGCAAATCTAACATCCATTCTGGCTCTTTTTTCATAGACCAAAGTTGTTGAACCCGCTCGCGATTCAACCCATTTTGTGCCTTAAATGCATAGGAAAGGTTGTCACGATCAATCGTATTATTCATAACCTGATCGCTCAATTTTTTTAATAAGCGAGGCTCCACCGCGCTCAATAATCGAACCATCTCGCATAAGATGAACCTGATCAACATTCAACAGATCAATAAATTTTGTTGAGTGGGTGATTAAGATAATAGACATCTCTGAATTGAGCTTGCGAGTGAGGTTAATAAGATCAGCTATCTTATTGATCGCATCCAGATCAAGTCCGGAATCAATCTCGTCAAGAATTGCTAACTTTGGCCTAAGTAAAACAAACTGAGCTATTTCAAGTCGCTTACGCTCTCCTCCAGAAAAACCATCGTTGAGCGAACGACTTGCAAACGATAAATCAAGCCCAACAGAATCTAAAGCCTGATTTTGTAAGGTCTGGTAATCCTTGAGCAAAAGCTTGTCACCATGCAGAGCGCGATACGCCTCACGCAAAAAAGTTGAGACACTCACCCCAGGAATTGCATACGGAAACTGAAACGCCAAAAACAGGCCCATTCTTGCCCGCTTATCAGGCGAAAGAGTCAAAATATTTTGACCACAGAATGAAATCTCACCTTTGGTAACAACATAATTTGGGGCACCCATAACCGTCATACCAAGCGAGCTTTTACCAGCTCCGTTTGCTCCAAGCAACAGATGTAACTGTCCGGGTGCGACCGACAGATATAGCTCCTTGAGCACGAGCGAACCTTCGACCTCAGTCGTAAGGTTATTTATCGTTAATAAATTATTTGATTGTATCATTAAAGGCCAGTCCTGATTACTATGATTACAAAGTTAACTATAGCAAACAAAAATAATTGCTTCTATACACAAAATTTGACAGGCTCAGGTAGAAATTTTACCTTTAAATAAGGAAGATACCGTTTTTGTCAAAGGTTACTGCTGTGCAAAAACCAAAAAATTTAAACACAAAACAACGTCCAACTTCTAGCAAAACGTCTGGAGTTTATTGGATGTTTGCCGCAATATGCACACTATTCATTCTATTTATTCCTGCCCAAAAAAACGAATCTCCTTTACAGCAAAAAACCGCTACCGTAATCATTCACGGAACTATTCGTCCTGACCTATGCCTGTTAAGCCCAACAAAAACTTATCACGATGATCTTGATTCCTACAATCCGTATGTACGAGCTCTAGACCAATTGCGCAGTGACGGAACCCTAAAACACAGCGTTATGCTAATGGGCGACGGTCTACGCAAAATTAATGCTAACACTATAAATCGTTTCATCCATCATGATCTAGACAAAGCTGAAGCACCGCTAGCTGCATGCCACTTTTTTGGAACGTATCACATCCTAGCAAAAAAATATGCCTCCGACGGAGATTATTATACCTTTGGATGGAACGGTCAACTCAGCAGCTCGGCCAGAGAGCAAGAAGCCTACTATCTGTACGAAGAGTTGATACGAATCAAAGAACAAGCCGCATTCAATGGATACGACCTGTCAATAAACCTTATTACTCATAGTCATGGCGGTAACGTTGCTCTATATCTAGCAAAGTGGGAGGAAGAACAACATCAAGGACTATGCATCAATGCACTACACATGTTTGGCTGCCCAATACAATCTGAAACTGTCGACTACATCGGAAACTCGATATTCAAAACTATACTGAATTACTACTCTGATTTTGATATGGTTCAGAGCAACGACGTCGTATCAACACAATCACACAAATCACACCGACGAATTGGCGACTTAGTTGATATGCATACTTATGCCAAACAGCCAGACCGACTTGTTCGTGACATTCACTTGATGGTAAACCAAGAAGCCAAGGCGCTGTCACACGCTTCTATGGGCGCAATGGGCTGCTATCACTACGGCAAGCCACTACTGTTTCATAGAACAAAAATTAAAAAAGGTATTGCACAGATAAGCCCACATGCTGTTTGTGTGTTAACACCAGTCTTTGACGACCTTGTCCGCAAGATTCGTCTTGAACGTCCAAACCTGTGTCACATTGATCTGGACATAATCGGAAGACCTGGAACTCTCCACATTCATTCATACGATTACAATGACGTAACAAATCAAAATATTACAGGAACAAACAACCTGCATGAATTGCTTGAACCACACCGCTCATACACACAAGAAGCATGGTCTCCAACAGCTCCAACAATGTTCAAACGAATAAGCCAAGGGTGGAATGCGACAAAGCATGCGATATTCACCAAGTCACAAACCAAACTCGATTCAAAAAAAGCTAATCGTCTACGAGCCAGATCCTAATATTTCATTACGAAGTTCAGCAACTTCTAACTCATCAAGCTCCCGCCAAGCCCCACGAGAAATTCCTTTAACCTTTAAAGACGCAAACTGCATTCTATTAAGCTTTTCAACAAGATACCCAAGTTTTAAAAACATTCGCCTTACAACGCGATTTTTGCCACTGTGCAACGTAATATAAACCGTTTTGCCATCAGGTCCCATTTCCACCGCGTCAGCATGCACAAGACCATCCTCTAAATCTAGTCCCGCAATCATTCGCTTGGCCGATTGAAGTTTGAATACCTTATTAAGTATTGCAACATAAACTTTGGTGATTTTATAACTAGGATGCAAAAGTTGCTGTGTAAGCTGGCCATCATTGGTCAGCAAAAGAGCTCCGGTTGTGTATCTGTCTAGTCGCCCCACAGGATACAAGCGATGTTTTGTTATATCTTTAATTATGTCCCCAACACAGAATCTTTCCTGTTCATCTGAGACCGTTGTTATGCAATTTTTGGGTTTGTTCAACAGCACATAACTTTTTGTCTCAGTGTTCACAGGTATTCCATCATAAAACACCTGATCATCCGGTAGGACGAGATGGGCAGGATTTTTCACAGCAACACCATTTACCTGAATTTGTCCTGATTTAACTAATTCTACAGCTTTACGGCGCGAACAAATTCCGGCATGGGCTAAATATTTTGCTAAGTACACAAGCGACTCCAATATTGTTATATATATATCATGATATCACACCGACCTTTTTTGGTCATGATTTTATAAGCTTAAATAGAATAATTATCCTAGTAAGCGTAAAAAAACTGTTAAATTGTGGTATTATAAGTAGGTCACATGTTTATTTTACTCTTGTTAGCATTGTAATGATTCAATTAAACAATCTCTCCCTAACCTTTGGTAAGCGTTCGCTACTCAAAGATGTATCTACCATAATTAAACCAAATGAGCGCATAGGACTTGTCGGTCTTAATGGCTCAGGAAAATCAACACTCCTGAACATGGTTGCCGGGCACCAAAAGCCTAATAACGGGACTATCACTGTTAGCCGAGGAACAAAGCTTGCCTACATGCCACAGCAGGTAACCCTTAACTCGCAACGTCCCGTACTTGATGAAACTGTAAGGGCTCACAAGGAGCTCGCACAGTTCCAAGCCGAACTTATTAGTTCAGAAAAAGTATTGGAAAATCATCCAGGTGACGAACAAGCGTTAGAGAAATATGCACATGCCCAAGGGCAAATAGCAAACCTCAATCCAGCCCTAATTAAGGCTAAAGCGCAAGAAATTCTTATGGGTTTGGGATTCAACATCTCCATGCTCAATCAGAGTGTCGACACCTTAAGTACAGGTTGGCGTATGCGAGTTGTTCTCGCCCAGCTTTTACTACAAAACGCCGACTTCTACCTGTTTGACGAACCAACCAATCACCTCGATATTTTTGCTAAAGATTGGTTCTTGTCCTTCCTTAAAGCAAGTTCATTCGGCTTCTTACTGGTTTGTCACGATCGCTACTTCCTTGAGCAAGCATGCAGCTCAATAGTCGAAATTGATCAAGCAAAGCTTACTCGTTACAACGGTAACTATAGTTATTACGAGGAACAAAAAGAGATCACGGAACTTGCAACAATTGAAGCCTACAAGCGACAACAGCAAGAAATCCTAAAGAAAAAACGTACCATTGCCCGTTTTAGAGCAAGTGCCTCAAAGGCAAAAATGGCACAAAGTATGATGAAAGAGCTTGGTAAAATGAAGCTCATCGAACTGCCACATCAGCTACGCGAAACTCGCTTCCCGTTCGGTGAACTGAAACGTGCTGGCGATGTTGTTTTGACAGTTAAAGGTGTTAGTCACAGCTTTAATGATAAAAAAATATTTGATGGCGCAAGCTTCCAAATTCACCGTGGTGACAAAATTGCCTTAGTTGCTCCTAACGGAAAAGGTAAGACAACTCTGCTACATATCATTACAGGTTTCATAGAGCGCCAAACTGGAACCATCAATTTTGGACACTCCGTCACACCATCAATATTCCACCAAGATGCAGACAAAACGCTTAATTTGTCTTCAACAGTAATCGACGAAGTAACAGCTGCCGCACCAAACAGAGATAATATGCACATTCGACGCTGTTTGGGTGCATTTCTGTTTAGCGGTGATGATGCTGATAAAAGAATTAGCGTGCTTAGTGGTGGCGAAAAAAACCGTGTTGGTATGGCAAAAACATTGTTGCAAGATGCAAACTTCTTAATCTTGGATGAACCGACTAACCACCTTGATATACCCTCCAAGCAACGCCTATTGAAGGCTTTGCAAGAATACCCAGGCACAATTCTGTTTGTATCTCACGATAGAACTTTTGTAAACGACCTAGCAACTCACATCATTGAGTTGACCGGAAACGCTACATACACGTATCACGGTAACTACGAAGACTTCTTGTTGCAAAAAAACTTACAAACAGAGCGTTCAAGCGGCACACAAGAAGACAACTCGACAAGAAAAAAACAACCAGCTGTCAAGCAAGATGAGCCAAAAGTTAAGCCTAAACAGACTAAGGCCGCTCGCATTTTAGAGCGAGAAATTCACAATGTTGAACGGACGATAAAAAAAATACATCGTCAATTTGAACAGCTAGAATACGGCACTGATGCCTTCATAAAAGCCCAACAAAGTCTTAAAGTTCGCGAAAAAGAGCTTAAAGAAAAACTTGTAAAGTGGGAAGTGATTCAAGCTGATTTAGATCAAGCTTGATAAAGCTGACGTTCAAAAAAAACGTGGCGTACACAATTGTACGCCACGACATATTCTTATAAAAAATTCTTAAGCATTAGGTTTTAACCGACCTTTAGAAGCTCAACTTCAAAAATCAAAGTTGACTTTGGCGGAATAGCACCACCAGCACCACGATCACCGTAGCCCATTTCAGGTGCAAGTAATAGAAGGCGCTTCTCGCCAATCTTCATACCAGCAACACCCAAGTCCCAACCAGAAATAACGTAACCGGCGCCAAGCTTAAAGTCGAACGGAACACCGCGACTAACACTGCTGTCAAACGGTACCTCGTTGAGCTTATTACCTTCGGCATCAGCTAGCCAGCCGGTGTAATGTACATGAACCTTGTCACCAGCCTTAGAAACTTGTTCTCCTGCGCCTTCAGTAACAATCTTGTATTTTAAGCCTGTGGTCATTTCATTAAACATAGTCTTTGTTTCCTTGTTGTTAACTGCTTTAGTAACAGATGCGGCCGTTACAGGAACGGCTTCTTTAGCTGTAGTAGAAGCCATAGCAACACTACTACTCAACATCGTTACCAAAATAACAGTCGGTATAAACTCTTTGTACATGCTGCATTCCTTATTATGTGTTGTTTTAAACAAACAATCATCTTATTTCAGCAGAATTATTGTAACGACCAAGACTGAATCTGTAAAGAAGGAAACCGTCCTAACAACGCTTACCGTCAACACTGTAGTAAGAAGCTGTTTCCTCTGTATCTTTGCCCTGATCCATATCATAAACTTTATATGTTCCCAAAGGCCGCGCATACAGATGGAGTGAAAGAGCATCGCTGTCAAAAGGATTACCGACTTTGTGAATATGACTTGGCCCTTCAACGCATCCTTCATGACCAACAGAACGACTCAGCTCCGTCAATTTACCATCATTGCTTTCTTCATAATTAATAAGACTAAACTTACCCTTAATAACTCGCATCCAACACAGCTGCCCACTATGACCGTGTATCGGAGAACTTTGCCCCGCTCTCCAAACCATAAGAATAAGTTCGTAAGCATTTGTACGGTGAATTAAGTTACGTGCGTAAGAATGATCAGAAAACAATGTATATGGCTCCAAATCACTAGATTCAATCGTATAGGTACGATAAAATTCTGAAAATGAATTGACTTCAAATCCCCGCACAGCAAAATCATCAATCTGCTCGACAAACTCTTTAAGTCGCATATTCATTGGTAAGCCAGGTACCAGGTCTACCCCAAGATTTTTGTGCAGTTCCATTTTTTCACTCCTTTTTGAACAATGGTTTTTTTATATCTATATACGACCTAAAAGCTCTTCCAAGCACTCAATCGCTCTGAAAAGTTCGCTCATCGTGTCACGATTTGGGCACCCATGCCCAGCCTCATCACGTAGCGAACGCAACAATCTATTTGATTTTCTAATTTGGCGATTACGATCTCGTGCAATATCATTTGCTCTGGCCAGCTCTCTAACGGAATCTTGGGCCGCGCAGGCTTCTCTCTCCTGAGCCCTTGCTTTGCGCTCTTCAATTGCAATCAAACGTTCACGATCCTCAAAACGCTGTTTATCGTCCCGCTCAATAAACAATTCCTGGCTCTGTACAACAATTGCATACACACGTTCAAAAGCATCCCACATAGCCAAAATGTGACTCATTTTTTCGGTTCTTACGCATCTTTGATTACAAGAATAAGCAGACTTACCAAAGCGATCGCGTACGCTGTACAATTCTTCATACAATTTTGTGAACGGAAACCTCTCACGCACACCGTATGCTGTTCGAGCGAACCTGTGCACCTCATCGTAAAGGTACTCAGGAGTGTAGGCGAGCGAGGACTGCACCAAGCTAACCCACGACTTACCAGTCAAAATACGCGGGAATTCGTTCATTACAAAAAATGCGTAGTAAGCCGTTATAACAGCTTGTAAGTTACATAGAGGTACATACACACGATCTAACGAATCAAGCAAATTCATTACCTCTTTATACCGCCGCGACTCTGCTTGATTGGCCAATGATCGCATAGATTTAAGCTTATATCGAAGTTTCCTAAGCAGCATTACCTGGTCATCAAGCTGCCTTGAAAATTCTTCAATACGACTGTAGTTCATTTGCCCTGCAATCGAACTCAATCGCTCTTGCACCCAATCATTGCATAAAGCATTAACGTCCCACACTTTACCCATTGCCCTCACCGCAGGATCATACAGTTCATGAGTATGTTCAACAGCCTTAATCGCATTATCAATAACACAACTGTCCTGATAATTATGATAGGCTCCAACAACCCTTTTACCAACAAAACAACTAGCAGCAACTGCAGTGGCACCAAGGCCCGCTATAATCAAAATCTCTTCTGAGGCCCAACCGGAACGTGTATTACTACTGAATCCCACTAACAACACGCCAGACAAAAATAAACTCATTAATTTTTTCATCTGTTATCACCTATGTTTAATCTAAAAAAAGTACTTAACTTAATTATTTGCAGTATAGATAACACAACGAATTTGATCAAAAGCCCAAGAACGGCCCAAAAAAAAGGGCGCCTAAACGCCCTTTTCCCAATATTGCCGTAGCAAAGAATTACATATTACCAGAATCCCTGACTTGTCTGATGATCAATATTGCTACCATATCCCATTCTTCTAAGAACTTTATCATATGAGGCCATAGCTGTTCCCCTAAAATTGTCAGGATCTTGTGCGTAGTTTTTAAGGTCTTTTCTTAATCGTTTTGCCCAACCAACAACACATTTTTCTAGATAATCTGGAACAAATTTATCTACAACAAATGTTTGTAAAAAGTCAGTTAAATCTTCTCGACTTCCCTTTAACTTATTCTGTTTCTGACGCAAAGATTTTGTATTACTACCATACTGTAAGCCATCTTCAACCTTGTTCTGTGCGCTATCTATGTCCTGCTGAATCAACTCATAAACGGCCCGATGCATTTCGTGTGCATACCGACATTCAGGAAACGCAGCTATGTAGGCCGCTTGATCTGTCTCAGCCTTACTTCGCTGATGCTTGCGCACAATCGCAGTTCTTTCAGCCACAGTTAACGGCTTATCTGATGTAGATGCTGAACCAAATGTCTTGGCCAAAACAGATGCCGAGCCAGGCTTTTCAAAAACTTGTGAGCCTATCGAAGATTTCCCTGCGAAAATCATCATACAACCCCCTAAAGCTGCAAATGCAACTATTGGTAAATATTTTTTCATCACTCTTCTCCTGCTTACTTGCAAAATTGAAAACTTCATTTTTATCTTACTATAAGCTTACATGATATAGTTTCAAATATGCAATGGTTTTGCTGTACTTTACATCACTTGCAGTAACAATGCCACACGAGGTAAAGTACAGCTATATCCGTTTACTAAAGGAGTTAAGGTTATGAGTTTCATTAAACGTTTTTTTCAAAAGTCTATGCTAGGCTTTAAAATGGCGATCCAAGGGTTTATTTTCATCAAAAAACATCCTTCGCTACTTATTTTCCCTGTAGTAGCCGTCGTAATAATTTTTACTATCATCGGACTGATTCTAGCCGCACTTGTTGCCTCTGTAGGATTATTTATTCATCATCCACACGCAACTCGCGAAAATGTGCCCATTTCTTTTTATATAATTGCCGCATTAGCCATATTCGTTAGTGCTCTTGTTATCAACGTAACAAACTCATTTTTCTCAGTCGCACAAGTGCAATCAACAGTTGATCTACTAAACGGCAAACAAACCAGCTTTACGCGAAGCTTAGGTCAAGCATTTAGCCGTTTGGGTACAATCATTGTTTGGTCACTAATTGCTACCATTGTTGGTATTGTGATAAACAACATACGCTCAAAAAATAGTCAATCCAGCGTCATTGCCCAATTTTTGCGCTCCATTCTAGCTAAAATCCTTGTCTTGGCATGGCAATTTTCAACCTATTTTGTCATACCCATCATCACGCTAGAAAATATTAGTATCGTTAAAACAATCGAGTCATCATACACAATGATGAAAAAAACCTTTGGTAACGTAATTGGTGCACAAGCTAGCTTTGGACTTGTCTCGTTCCTGGCAACTACCGTCATCGGCGGCCCACTCGCACTCATTGCATGGGCATTATTTAGCTGGCCAGGTGCTGTTGTGATTGCAACTATCGTTATTGTTATCACCTCTGTTATTACCAAGGCTACCGAAACCGTCTTCAAAACGGCAGTGTATCAGATGGTGCATGAACGTAACACTGGCCCATTTTCCAAACAAGAAATTGATCAACACTTTATAAGAGGCAACTAACAACCCTTCTACAAGGGATTTCGGGCATATAAACAAGCTAAAAAAAAACTTGCCATTTGTATCGCCCCAACAGAAAGCGCATATTACAGATAGACCAATTACGCTTGCAAAAAATCAAAAAAAATGCCACAATGTTTAATGACAAATAACGTCTTTCTTTTATTCAACACAAGAGGTCATTTATGACATCAACAACTTGCTGCTCACGGTTACAAGCTTTTAGCTACGGCCTAAAAACATTCTTCAAAAGCATCTCAACCATACTCTGCTCTCCACAGCTCCTTATTCTTTTTATTCTTTATTCTGGAACAGGTATTGCAGTTGGCGCGCTAAACGTAACATTAAGAACTTATGCGATAACAAATCCCGTTTTTGTGCTATTAATGTTATCCGCTTACAGTATTGCTGGCAGCATCTTAGCCTTTGTCTTTATTCTTGGCATCGCGCACAAAACATCTAGCCTCATGAAAAACAAACAATCAAGCTTATTAACAAGCCTGAAAAATGGTATTTGTGGTCTACCCCAAATGCTTCTACTTCTTTTAATTGTATTCATTGCCATTTTTCTTTTAAGCATCCTTAGCATTGGCACAATGTTATTGCTTCGAACATTTTTACTCTCAGTAATTATAAAAATCGGCAAGTTGCCTCTTATAATTCTTGGTGGAACAATATTCACCTTATTTGTAAGCATTTTAGGCTCAATATCACTATTTATTATATCCGCTGTTGGAGTAAGTAAGTGCAGTCTAAAAGATGCCTTTAAGAGTCTTAAATCAACTCCCTACATGCTATCGCAAGTTTTTGGAGCTGTAACTCCTGGAATATTGTTTGGCGCGGCATCAACCGCAGCCTTATTCAAACTAGGACTATTAACAAATCCACACAGCACACTTTACCTTACGCCAATATCATACTTCCTTGGCACAGTATCAGTGATAGCTTGTACAGTACTTTATCACCGCGCAAAAGGCCTACCAACAAACAAACCTTGCAATAGAGCCTAACAACAAGTAAATCCTACACAAAACTTTAAGGCCCCTTCTGATTATTGTCAGAAGGGGCCCTTTTTATACTCATCTTAAAAACAAACAATATATTATATCGACCCATCAGAGATAGACCAATTGCTTTTGTAAAAAATAATTAGACATGCGACTATGTTTAATGATAAATAAAGCCATTAATTTATTATTAATATAAGAGGTCATTTATGATAGCATTCAGCTCTCGATTACAAGCTTTAAGCTACGGCTTTAAAACATTCTTCAAAAGCATACCCACCATATTCTGCAATTCACAACTTCTGCTTCTTTACATTCTTTATTCTGCAACAGGGGTCGCAATAGCCGCTCTAAGCGCTACATTAAAAACTTATGCTATAACAAATCCAGTTTTTATGCTGTCAATGTTAGCGGTTTGCATTTTTGTTGGTGGAACCGTAGCACTTGTCTTAGCTTTAAGCATCGCGCACAAAGCATCTAGCCTCATGAAAAGTAAACAATCAAGCTTACTAACAAGCCTAAAAACCGGCATCTATTGCCTACCCAAAATGATTCTACTGCTTTGCATCTTAATGACTATCGCAGCACTTTTAGGCGCCCTTAGTATTTGCGCGCTAGGACTTATGCGTACCTTAATAGCCTTAGCCATTATAAAAGTCGGCAAGCTACCCCTTATAATTCTTAGCAGCACATTATTAATCCTGTTTATAATCACTTTAAGCTCGTTAACATTTTTTATTATTTCCGCTGTTGGGGTAAGTAAGTGCAGCCTCAAAGACGCTGTTAAGACTCTAAAAACAACCCCCTACTTACTATCGCAAATTATTGGCGCAGCAACCCCTGTAGTCTTGTTTATCATGGTATCAAATGTGATCTTATTCAGACTCGGTCTTTTAACAAATCAATGCAACACGCTTTACATTTCGCCAGCAACAGACTTTTTGGCTACAGTCAATATAATAGCCTGTACAGTGATTTATCACCGCGCAAAAGGCCTACCAACAAACAAGCATTGCAATAGAGCCTAACAACAAGTAAATCCGACACAAAAGCTACAAGCCCCTTCTAAGCAAATTAGAAGGAGCCTTTTTTATGCCCGTAACTTAAAATTTTTAAATGATTAATGGATTGAGCGTAATAGTTCGCTAAGAGAAAGCTTTCCCGATAAAACCAACTGCATACCATGATGTAGCATCGATGTAGCTCCATCCTTATATGCCTGCTCAAGAAGACTCGCATGCGACGCCTTTGCGCGCACTAGCTCCTGTAACTCTGGAGTTATAAGCACAAACTCAACAATAGCACACCTATCACGGAAACCGGTCTGATTACATACAACACAACCGATTGGTCCAAACAGCTGCTTATCGGCAACATCGTATTGCTGTAAAATATATTCTTCTTCCTTAGTTGGCGTATAAAAAGTTTTACACTGATCACACAACAAACGTACTAATCGCTGCGCAATCACGCCAGAAACAGCAGCGTTAACCAAAAACGGTTCAACGCCCATGTCAATAAGCCTAATTAACGCACTAACCGCGTCATTGGTGTGTAGAGTACTTAGCACAACGTGGCCGGTCAAAGCCGCCTCAACAGCTGTGCGAGCCGTTTGTGAATCACGAATTTCTCCAACCATAGCCACATCAGGGTCTTGGCGAAGCAAAGCTCGCATACCCTTGGCAAAAGTGAAGCCGGCAGTCGGGTTAATTTGTGCCTGAGTAATGCCTTCTATATGGTATTCAACTGGATCTTCAAGCGTAACAATATGCTTATCTGGTCCATTTAAATAATCTAGAGCCGCATACAAAGTCGTTGTCTTTCCAGAACCTGTTGGCCCTGTTACCAACAAAAAACCATGCGATCTATCTAACAAAGAAGTAATATCATTAAATTGTTTAGGGCTTAAACCAAGTTCGCTTAGCCGATGTCGCCTGTTTGCCTCGTCTAGCAAACGTACAACGAGTTTTTCACCCAAAGAAGCTGGATAGGTCGCAACACGCATATCAACTGATTGACACTCATTATCAGGGCAAGAAAAAACAAAAGCCCCATCTTGTGGGACTCGTTTTTGTGCCACATCGATAGAGGCCAAAACTTTAATACGACCAATAATCTGCTGTGCAACGTTGCTTGGCAAGTTGCATACATCGTATAACGTACCGTCGATACGCATACGCACTCGCAAACTTGAATCATTCAGAGGCTCAATATGAACATCTGATGCCCCAATTTGTATTCCATGCAAAAGAATTTTGTCGACCAACTGGGTGGGAAGTAAGTTATTTAAAGTAAATTCTGATAAAAAAATCATTGCTTACAACCCCACCTTTCACAAAAAAATAATTATTTATGTAGTCTGTCAAACTCTGCTACAGGATCCAATTCATCCTCAAAATCTACTTCGAACTCAATCTCAAAGCCCATATCAAAAATTCCATCGTAGAATTCTTCAACCGCATCACAAATGTCCCGATTCAAACCAACAAAGAAAACAATGCTGTACGAAACATACTCGCCAATTATCTCTAGTAATTCTGATTGTTCTGGATTATTGGCTACTACAACAAGCATGTTACCATCCTGTTCTAGAGGCACAAATGAATTGCTTAACATAACTTCTTTTGGAAACATGGTAATTAAATCATGGTTCAACAACATTCCGCCAATATCTATGCTGGGCATATCAAACACATCGGCAAGCGCTGCAAGTAAATCTCGCTCGCTTACAATGCCTTCCTCCAACAAAAAATCATCGAATTGTGGCTTCTGGGCTTTAGCAAATACTTTCTGCATGTTAGCAGCTTGTTTAGATGATATAAATTCACGGTCAACCAACGCCTGTGAAAGGCGTTCAACAAATGTCCCCTTTTTCATCTTTTTTACCCCAATTTATACCCGATAACAAAACTAATGACCGAAGTAACGGTCAACACAACATGCGCCTTCACCCAAGCTAGGCCTGAATGTAGAATCGTACTGTAATTGGTTGCGTCAACGCCAACCAAAGAATGAACCTTCTCAGCATTGAAAACAATTACCTGAATATCATGTAATACCCAAAGTAAAGCTGCGATACCAAGAACAGCAAAAATAATATATGAACTCATTCGCTTGAGCAAAAAGCCCGCAATCACAGATATTACCGCGTACAGAGCAATTTCTTGCACCTGTTCAACATTTAAGTGAGCTCTAGCTGCCTCGATCACCTTGTCGTATGCGCCACGAATACTGTTTGTAACTACACTTTTTGACGATTCCATTATCGTCTCCCTTCAACGTTAATTAGTCTATGTTTTAATAACTTCCACTCTCATCTTAGCACACTCTAAGACAAAGGTTCAATATTTGTATTTGTATTTTTAAAGTATTGTTACCAAAAAGAAGAGACGCCGATATACGACGTCTCTAAAATTCATGATGTAAAATCTAATCTTCGCTTAAGACACGTGCTCTTTGAACTTTTTACCAGGTGTAAATTTCGGCACTTTCTTAGCAGGTATCTGCATGCGTTGGCCCGTTGAAGGGTTCACGCCCACTCTACTTTTGCGCTTTATAACTTTAAAGGTTCCGAAACCTGTAAGTACAACTTGTTTGCCTGATTTAAGCGCACGAAGAACAGATTCTATGAAAGCTTCCAAAGCAGCTTTGCAGGAAGTTTTAGGCAGCTTAGAATGTTTGGCCATCATTTCGACCAACTTTGCCTTATTCATAGACATTCCTTGCGTTTTGTTTATTTTTCCCAAACATTACAGCATCGAGAGTAGAACAAACAAAACTAGTACATTAATGTACGTTATTCGTCCGCCCAATATTTGTCAAGCTTCGCGATAAATTTTATAAAAAAAGTGATATGCATTCAAGGCTTTGATAGGAGTCAGCCAACCATCACCACGACCACACTTAACTGCAAGACTATGCAAGTTTTCTATCTACTCTTTAACCAATAGCACACCATGGAAAAGATGGGCCATTCCAAGCTTTATGCCAAGAATGGTACCGAGAGCCGGACTCGAACCGGCACAGGCTATTGCCCGAAGGATTTTAAGTCCTTTGCGTCTACCAAATTCCGCCATCTCGGCACACAAAACAAAATTGGAGGCGGCACCCGGGATTGAACCGGGGATCAGGGTTTTGCAGACCCGCGCCTTACCACTTGGCTATGCCGCCGCCTCATCTTCTAGTAAGCCTTTTTCATGCATCATAGCCAACAAATCTTTTGCCTCAATTACTGAGTCATCATGTTCGTCTGGCTTTTCCATTTTATGTTCTAAATAACCTTGTTCTGCTTTTCCTGTAACAGGATAACCAAGCTGTTTCCATTCAGCCGTGCCACCTTCGTATGCATGTACATCACTAAAGCCCATACGTTGCAATGTCCGCGCAGCTGATGCGCTCGCAGAACATGCATAGTTAGAACAGTAAGTGACAACAGGAATATCCTTGTTCCACGAAGTTGCAATCTTTTCTAGCTCTTCAAAAGGAACATGAATTGAACCGGTAATATGCGCATCATCGTACAACGTTGCGCTCAAAACATTTGCTATTCGCATTGATGGTTCATCTTTAGACTTCCACCAACATGCCGGCATAATGACTGCTAAAGCAATCACAGCCACGAGCAAAAACATACCCTTAAAATTCATAGTTCACTTCTTTTACTATTTTGCGACCTCTTTACCTTATCAATGTACCACACGATACGTCGCATCGCCAACAACTAAAGCCCTAAGACTCTACTGTTTGCGCGGCCACGGCGTACTTCCCTTGGTCAACACACCTAACTCGCTGAAAGAAACGTGACCATCGTAGGCGTTTTATGAAGTCAATAGGATGCTTTATAAAGTCGGTTATCCACCATGAGTCGTAACTGTCAACAGAGAACAGTCGTAAAATAATTCGGCTATGAATGAGGTTAGTTTTAAGTACACCCCAAGCCCGTGAATCATGACTGCCACGCCGATTGTCACCCATTGCCCAGCATTCATCTGGACCAAGTTGAACATCAAACACATCCGACCCATCGTCAAATGGAATGTAGGGTTCACTTACAAACGGCTGCCCATTGATAGGAGAACGTGCGATGCATTCGGGGTCAACTCGATAGAACGGTTGTTGCATACTTGCAATGCCCGGAACAAACGTCACCATAACCCGTGAAGGGTGAGTCGACATCGAACCATTTCGCCAAATCGCCAGTAAAGGAAATGGATTAATGTACGGTTCATCAAGTTTTGTTCCGTTGATATACACAACCGGTATACCATCTTCAATTTTACCTTGCACATGGTCACTAGGCTCACCAATCACCCGCTTGGTCCAGTTATCTGGGCCCCAAACGTACCGTTGCCATACATTTTTTACAGGGTTTGATGAATAATCAAAGTTTGGATCATTAAAAGCTATGATGTCGCCACGCTTTGGACCACGAAACCAAGGGCTAAATTTATCGGCCAAAAAGCTTTCACCAACCAACATCGTTGGTTCCATTGAACCTGTCGGCACTTTGAACAAACCAAAAACAACAGTCCGTATCAAAAATGCAAGTGGCAAAACAACCACGATAATTTCTACTATCTGCTCAGAAAAAGTTTTATCTGGTTTTTTAACCCAAGCAACAAATGACTTAAACATATAATTTTTCCCTACACACTAATGAGAATGATCTAATGACTTAAAAATGTTTGTATGAAACCTAAAAAGGTTATCATAGGCTACCAAGAACGGCCAGTGGATTAACATGCTTACCATGCACTAAAACTTCAAAATGAAGATGTGATGCATCTTTGCCGGACGAACGCACGTATCCCGTGTCCCCAACCTTACCAATCAAACGCCCTTGCTGGACACGTTGCCCTTTACGAACCAATATTCGACTTAGGTGAGCATAGCGAGTTTTGTATTTATTGTTGTGTTTAAGCAAAATTGTTTTACCATACCCAGGCACGTAGTCAGCTTGGACAACTGTTCCAGAAGTTGCAGCCATAACCGGCACTCCACGCAAAGCAGCTAAATCAATTCCATAATGAAAGCCCATTTTTCCATTTGGACGCCTACGTCTTCCAAACAAAGAGCTTAACCAAAATTGTGAACGCCTAATTGGCCAGATAAGGTTAACATCCCGAAGATGCATCGGTTTTACTTTTTTCCGCTTTCTGGAAACAACAACTCGTGAAGGTTTTCGTTTTTTTATCGCCCGTTTAACTTTTTTTGGCTTAACACGAGCTTTCTTTTTCTTTGGCTTAGGCTCTTGCCCATCATAAAGCATCGCAACCTGCTTACTTAGTCCTTGCCCTTGAGCAAACAGCACACCAGCTTGACGAAGATACAACGGGTCACGATTAAGAATTAAGAAGCTATGAACAATTGATTCTGAACTCACTCCATCCAAACCCTCGATGATAGTGTCCCCCTCGGGATGCTCTGACAAGCTCTTTAGAGCCTGCATATAAGCACGATATTCTTGCTGCAGTTCATACAGATGCCCCAATGCCCGATACTGCGACCCACACTCCCAAAGAAGCACAACAAGCAATAAAGCACTCAGTGCAAGCAAAATATTTGCTACGCGCACCTTCACAGATCAGTTCCTTTGCTAGGAATGTGTCCTACAATAGCATCTTCTATCCAGCCAAAAGCTTTACCTTGTTTGATCATAGACCAACCTGCCTCGGATTTTGTCACCTGTACTTGTGTCCCTAAGTCTAGCTTACTCAATATTGGGTATTCTTTTCCAGGGCCAAGCCGAACAGGGCATGTATCAAAAGCAACAATATGAACAGCATTAAGATAGGCTTGATGGTAAAAAGCTCCCGTAAGACAACCAAAAGTTGCAATAATTGCAAACACAATATGCAACCACGACCTAGCAATTATCGCTCTACCAAGCCCAAAAATTGCCAAGCCAAACAAAAGCAACAGCACAAGTTGTAACCAAAGTGCGCTGCTAAAGCACAAAAACCACCAAACAAGGTAATGAAAAGGAACAGACTCTAGCTGTTTATCACAAATTATTCGGATCCAACGTTGAATACGCAAAGCGCTCGAACGCCGCACAAATCGTTGCGCATTCTTCCAGGCCCAACGTGCACGACAAAAATCGCCAAGCATAGCGTAGCAAGAGCCAAGATTTTGCCAAACCGCACCACCCTTACACGGCAACTCTTTTAGCAAATTTGAGGCAACTGCGTAGTCAGCCTTTTCATACAGACTCTGCGTTCGTAAAAACCGCTCCTGCTGTGATGGTTGAGCAAACGACACTCCCATCAACAGAAGTGGTAAAAGTTTTAGCATTCTTGCAATCGCTGCAACCATTCTTTTGCCTGTTTTAAAAGTTCTTTGTGACTACCCTGCGCAGCAAATGCTGCACGCTGTATCTGCTCAAAAAATGTTATCCACTTTTTATACTCATTATCATCCATCAAAGCCTTCAGCCGATCCTCAATCTGATCATCGGTCAAGCCGCCAATTCCCCAACGAGCAGAAAAAAAGCTAGAAAATATTGGATGTAGCTGTGACGAATTTGATTCAACGCTTGCCTTTGTCAGCGCTTTACAAGCAATTTTGTATGCTCTTTTGCGTGCAGCTTGGGCTGGATACTTACGGTCATACTGACGACGTAAAGCATACAGCAGCCAGATTAACCACAACGCAAATATTATAAAAATAAGTAGCCAAAATCTAGCAAATGTCATTGCTCTTCGATTGCTTGCAAACCAGCTGTCACCCGTATTAAAAGGCGGCACAAAAGTAGTTGCGAGCGCAGAATTATCTGAATCCAAACTATCTGACAAGGAATCACCCTCATCAGAATGTTTATCAAGAAACTGCCCACCAGGCTCCACTTCTAAGCTTAATGAATTACCAATTACAGACTCAATTTGACCGGTATCTGTATTTAAAAAATTAATTTCTTGCGCAGGAATAGTAAATGAACCTGGCATAGTTGCCTGAATAACAAACTCAAAAAATTTAGCCAAACCATCATCGGCAATAAAGCTGGACGAAGGATAGCTAGTCAAATTGTCTGGCAACACAAGTTCAGGGACCTGCAAAAGATCGAAGTTGCCCTGGCCATGCACCATTAACTTATAAAGGCAGGCCTCATTTTGAGTTACCTTTGGGCGGTCAATTGCCGCTTGAACCAAGCAACGCGTTCCAACAAAAGCCGGCTCATGAAGCTCTTTTGGTAAGGCCCTAGCAGTTAGGGCCACAGCCTTAGAAAAAACTCGACTCTGATCCAATGCAGAACCTGGCCAAATACGGTTCAACTGGCCCCACACCGAATGAGGATTACGCTTACTGTACACACAAGGAATGGCCGGTATAGTTACTGATCCAGCTTTATAAGAGCAGACACTACCTGAATAGGTCACAACCCGATACACCTCTCCATCGACAACCTTCTCGCTAACGCGAGGATTACCTTCAAAAGAGAACTGAACATTAGGATTCTTATTTGGCCAACCGACACTATCAAGCGACACATTTAAATCTCGCGAAAAAAATTGCATTGTAAATGGAACATTTTCAGCAACAAAGCACTCATCCTTACTCAATTTAAATTGAACATAATTTGGAGTGGCATAAACATTTGCCTGGTCAACATCAGCTACCAATAACTCAATTGCTTGAGCTTCTAGTCGGTCACCATCGACAATAATACTGGCCGGTCCAAGCTGCACTGTACCCGTGTTATCGGCTCGCAAAGTATAACGGTATTTTTTTTTATACGACTGGTTATTATCAACCATTCTTAAGGTGCTGCTCGAACTTCGCCCAAGCACCGTTACTCCATTAGAAAGCTCACAGTTTGGCTCGATTGTAATATTTTTTGCAACATCAACATCAATGCTCAAAATAAATGGAATTCCAGCAACAACGTGCCTTGTCATTCGACCACTTTGATCACTAACCGACATACGAATATCAGCGCCACAAATTCTAATGAAGGCAAACACAAGAATCAAAAACGAAAAAGTCTTACCAATTCTTAGCATTAGAAGCCCCCTTGCCCGACTGACGCAACATTGCGTTTGTCAGATGTTGTTTATAACGCTCATTATGTTTATCTGCAAAGGACAACAGCTGCTTGTCAGTATCACTCAATCGAGCATCATCAGCCTCAGCTGGCAGATCAACGTACCTCGGCTGGGCGGCCTGAACAGTAGCTGCCTCCTGTTCCTGATCTGCCTTTTCATCTTTGTTATTTTTTTCTTTAGAATCACCGCGCTGTGACTTCATTTCATTCTGATCGGACTCATCCTGATCAAAGTTGTCTTTTGTTCCACCAGAATCATTCTGTTGCTCATCCTGCGAACCAGATTGCTGGTCTTGCTCTCCAGACTGGTCACTATCCTGATTTTTATTGGACGATTCATTTTTATTTTGATCTTCTGATTGTTGGCTTGATTCATCCCCATCATCATCTGTAGACTCGCCTTGCTGCTTGTCGCCATCACTCTTATTCTGTTCCTGATCATTAGAATCTGATTGATCTTGTTTATCTTGATCGCCCTGCCCGTCAGACTGCTGTTGTCCATCTTGTTGGTCAGATTTCTGATCACTGTCTGACTGATCGTCCTGTTTATCATCCTTCTGTTGCTCTTGTTGCTGCTTCTGCTTTTCAAGCATCATTCGAGCGTATTCAAGATTAGATTTGGCATACTCGTTGTCCGAATGCACATCGAGTAACTGTGTATACAAATCAATAGCTTCTTCGTACTTTTCTAGCTTTACAGCACAATTACCACAATAATAAAGAACCTGTTCTTCTGACTTATTATCAAGATTAGGATCCTTCAAAGCCAGTTCGAACAAGGCCGATGCATCTTCAAAATTCTGAGCCCGGTAACGAACCACACCCAGATTGTACAACGCCTTACCCTTGTCTGAATTGTGAACAACAGCCTGCTCATATTGACCAATGCCATTGTCAGCAACAAGAGCTACCGACCATAGAAGTACGAAAAAAACAGTCGATATATTCTTCATAAGATCCACTCAACCAAAAGAAGTAAAGCAGCAAAAAGGGCAAATAACCAGTACCGCTCTTTAAGCCCATCACGACGCACACTTCCAAGATCGCTGCTCTCAAATTGCTCAACAAATGCTTGAACGTTATAAAGGTCTGTATCATCGTCAGTAACAGCCTGGTACAACCCACCAGTAGCTTTAGCTAGACGCTTTAGCAAATTGCCATTCAAGCGAGAAATCACTACTTTTTCTTGATCCTGTTGAACACCAACCTGCTTGCCATTATGATCAAAAAGTGGAATCGGAGCACCTTGTTCAGAGCCAATACCCAACGTAACAACACTGACACCTTCGCGAGCAATGCGGTCTTGCACTCGTGACAAATCGTCAGAAAAATCTTCGCCATCAGTCAACATCACAACAATTTTTGACCCAGTCACGCCAACTTCTTCGTACTGCTTAACCGCCTCTTGTAAGGCCTGATCAAGCGCTGTGGTTCCTGATGAAAGCGCTTCAACTGTAACCGAGTTCAAAAACGATATAAAAGTCTGTCGATCACTGGTAAAAGGGCAACTAACAAACGGCATTCCCGAAAAAAGCATAAGCGATACACGGTCAGAATCTAGAAGATGCACTAACTTAATAATTTTCTCTTTAGCACAGCTAAGACGACTAGGTTTGGCATCCTGAGCAAGCATGCTGCGCGACACATCAAGCGCAATAAGAACGTTACGTCCACGTTGTTCACAAATCGTTTCATTCTTGCCCCAGCATGGACGAAGTATCGCGACTCCTACCGAGCATGCGGATACAATCACCAACATCGCTCTGAGTCCAATTTTGACCAGTAGAGCAGTGCGGCCAACTTTGCCATGAGTCCTTAAATCTGTACTGCGTTGAATGTATCGGTAGAAATACCACGCAACTAGCAAGCCTGTAACCAACAGAAGGCCTAGCACGTATGGAATATAAGCCAGTTCTCTTAGCACAAAGTTCACCATGCCACGCCCCACCAAACAAATATTCGTAATAACAGAGCGAGCAAAATAGAGAGCATAGCCGTAAGCGCAAAAGGCAATACAAGATGTTCTTTAAGTCGATAAACAATCGTCTCGTATTCGCTTTTTTCAAGCTCATCAATGGTCTGATAAATATTTGCTAAATCTTTGGGGTCACTTGCCTTGAAGTATCGTCCGCCTGTTTGATCGGCAATTAGCTGTAACAACTGGTCATTAACGGTACCGCCCACTTCACGACGCACTCCAAACATCGGATGCTCACTAAACGCGTTCTGAGAACCTATACCAATCGTATATACTTTGATCTCAAGATGCTTAAGAAGATCTAGTGCGATAGAAGGCTTAACGTCGCCCTGTGAAGGCTCACCGTCAGTTAATAAAATAATAACTTTACTGGCAGCAGACGTCTCCTTGAGTGCATTAGCAGCCGTCGCAAGTGCTGTGCAAAGCATAGTCCCTCGTTGATCAATCTGACCCATCTCATACTGCTCGACCAGCTCAGTTAACATTTTTTTGTCGCAAGTCATCGGACATCTTACAACAGCCATTGCACCAAAAAGTACAACACCAATCTGATCATTCGGGCGCTTCTTGATAAATGATACAGCTTCTCTTTTTGCCCTATCAAACCTAGTCGTTCTGTCATGAAGATCGTCAAAAAGAATCATGCTACCAGAGACATCGAGAGCCAGCATCATATCAACACCCTGGCCATTAACCACGGTATTAACATCGACAGAATGAGGACCAGCGGCCAATAATACCAAACAGATCAAAGCTAAAAAACGACACGCAAAAAGAATATGCCGTCCAAAACCATGATACTGCATGCCATTCTCAATCAAGTAGGTAACAAGAGGATGCCTGTAAGCCGTACCGGTCTTGCCAAACCATCGCCACAAGGCAACAATCAGGACCAACGGTATACCGACAAAAGCAACCCACGGGTACAAGAAACTGACCTGAATACCAAACACTGTGCGGCACCTTTACGTATGGCTATTGTTTGAAAACTTTCTATGTTCCAACCGCATACAGGTTTACCACAACAGGCTCAATTGGACAATCCCAAAGGCTTTACGCTCAATTCATCTAAACGTTACATCAAGCGTGTAAACCCTCGTGAACGACTGTAGTTAAACAACACGCGAAACACATAAATTGTGATGGATAGATACAGCAGGTTAAGAACAAACGCGATTACAAGATAGGACAGAAAAACTGGTTGATTAAGAATCAATGCCCGTAACGACTCAAATACATAAGTCATTGGCAGCGACCAGGCAACGTACTGAAGAGCCCTTGGCAAGATTGAAACAGGCCCCCATAGCCCGCAAAATGTACCGAAGAACCATCCGAGAGCCCAGATAAGTACGGCCACCTGCCGACCAAACGAAATAATAAACCATGCAGCTACCAAGCCTATCCACCAACTAGACATTAACATCAAAATAACAAATGGAATGATGAACCAACCAACAGTCAAAACGTTTGCACCAAACAAAAAGTAGGCAACAAAGGATACGACCAAAAACGGTATTGTTCCACGAATACAAGCGGTCACACAAGCAGCTGCAAGCCATTCTCGTACACGTAGCGGAGTTGCAAAAACATTCAGAAGATTTTGCGACCAGATCTCTTCCATAAGGGCAAGAGATGTTCCAAAGCTACCCCTCAATGCCGTGTTCCAAAATGCCTGAGCCAAAATAATAGCAGTAACCATCCCACGAGACGAAGGAGTTGTTTCAACCATCCAGTAACCGGCAATACCCCACATTACCAGGTCCATAGTTGGCCAATAAAAATATTGTGTTATAGCTCCAATATCACGCTTATCCACCGTCAGATAACGGATAACTATTGCTAAAACACGCCTAACATCAAAACCAAGTTTCTTAAGCATTACCGCGCCCTCTGGCAACATGCAAGAAGTAATCTTCAAGTGTTGGTTTATCTATTGAAATTTGAGAATACTCTATACCGCGCTGTGCAATGTCAGAAAGCACCCGTGCAATCTGTTGCTCTTGAACAGAGAACTTAACAAAGTGTTCTTGCCATTCAACAGCATATTTTTTTTCTGTTAAATAATCTGACAAAGCCTTAGCCCCGCTACTAACCATCAACTCAACATGAGCGGTTGAGATCGATTCGGCTAATTTTTGTGGTGTATTGTTGGCAATGATTACACCCCGTTTCATAACCAACAAACGATCGCAGACCTCTTCAACCTCGGCCATATTATGGGAGGTAAAAAGCATCGAGACCCCATGCTCACGCTGCTGTTCAAGAACAAAATTGCGCACTACCGCAGCAATTTCAGGGTCAAGTGAAGCCGTTGGTTCATCAAGTAATACAACTCTGGGCCTAGCTAAAAATGCTTTTGCTATTACCGAACGGGTCATCTGCCCAGCAGAAAGAGCACTGGCATACCGATTACGATATTCCCACATGCCAAACGCCTGCAAACAATGCTTTACTCGCTCAGCTCGATCATGACCAGTAAGCCCATACAATCGACCGTATACATCAAGATTTTCGGCTACAGTCATGTTGCCAGGGAATCTTACATACGTACTAGCAAAGGCAACCTTGGCCATAATCTCTGAACGTAAACGAGAAAAGTCTTTGCCAAAATAGTTAATATCACCAGAGCTTTTACTCAGAACACCCAAAAGCATGTGAATCGTAGTTGTCTTGCCCGAGCCGTTTGGTCCGAGTAAACCAAGGATCTCTCCCTCTTTAAGCTCAAATGATATGCCATCAACAGCCACAAATGGCTTTTCTTTGCCAAACAATCTGTTAAACAAAGATGGTTGATATATTTTTGTAAGGTTCTTTACAAACATCACCGTTTTTGTAGACACAACAACCTCAATATTTATTTTTAAAAATTACTAATCAATTACAGCGTCATGCGATTTTTCTTGCTCTATGTGAGTCAAGTACCAATCGTACACACGCTGACCAAACTGAGCCGCTGTCTCTTCATCACTGGGTGTTACCGGCTCACCGACAATAACCTTTATCGGCTTAGCGCGAATAAAAAATGAATAAGGCGGATACACATCGTTCAAGTTTTTCAGGTATACCGGAATCACAGGAAGCCCTGTCTTGTGCGCAAGCAACGCAAATCCGTTCATGAAGCGCTGCGGACGACCCTCAAGATAACGTCCACCCTCAGGGAAAATTATGATATGGCCCTGACAATTATTAGCATAGCGTAACGTTTTTAACATCGAATGTGAACGGCTCGCAACGTTGGACTGGTCAACAACAATTGCCATTCTACGTATCAAAAATCCAAAGATGGGTACCCGGGCATAATGCTCTAACACAAGCCACACATGCGGATGCGTGCCAAGCAGTGCTCCTACGAATGGAATATCCAAGGCTGACTGATGATTAGCAACGACAATTGCACACTCTTGCTCAAGATGTTGCCTACCAACAACGGTCACCCTTAGCATTGTTGCAAAAACAACCCCACGATAAAATAACCCTGCAAACCAAAGATAAACACGGTTATTAAGACGCAAGCGCTCAGGCAAAGCCGCAACGACTAGGCAGGGAAAGGCACAAACAGCTCCTAGTAACCCAACCAAAAAGTAAGCAAGCAACGAACGGACCATCATGTCGAAGTATTTCAACGAACTCCTCCTGTTTTTCATTCTGGTCCAATTCCAATAATATCGAGCGATTCGCAAATTCGCCACGTATAAAAAGCACCCGAAAGAGCGATCCAAAATGGCAACGCGATAACCGCTGCTCCAATAATGGTTGGAGCATGGATCCCTGGACCGGTACCCCACTTAGCTGCTACAAAAAGAATGTCATAATTAAAGGAATAATCAGTAATGATAAACGGTAAAATATTAATTAAGCTAGACAAGCTTGCCACGAAGATCGCAATCGACAACGCGCAAACAGCTAGTGCTCCTGGCAGATTAACCAAAAAAAACAGTATTCCTGCAAAAATAGATTTGATCGTATTAACAAAACTAATCCGACTATCGGCCAACAAAAAAAAGCTATACAGCTGCCTTATACTTAAATAAAAAATACAAAACAAGATGTTAAATGGGAATACGTAGACGCCAGGTAAAAAGTTAATCTTTCGATCTAGAACGGGCACAAGCACATAATAAAAAAGAAAAAATAAAGTAGCCCCAACCACCATAAAAAACGGCAACCTTTTAAGATGACGTAAGAAATATCGCGCATCCTTAAGGTCGGGTGAAGGACGAACAGCCAGTATCAGTAAAATCATGTACACAAACAACATAAAGATAGATACGTAAAATGCATAAGCACTATCCCACGCTATAATTACCGCACATGCGCCAAGCCCTGGAAGCATTACCCACCAAAATCGCATGCACGCCTTCAACCCCCTCAATGTTGCCAAAAACAACAAACCAAGTACCTGCTTGTCCCAAAACATACTCAGTGAAGCTTTCCAGGAACTCCAAACTTTTCTTACTAACAACATTATCTCTCCTTATAATGAATATACCGCACAGCATACCCTCACAAATCTAGCTCTGTAAACGGTTATTCATTACAAAAAAACAGACTTTTTCGTAGAATCAAAATCGCTTGCGTTTGATTTTGCCCAATCAGATGTCTACCCTAGTGGTTGTAGGAGAAAGCTACAGCTGCGCAAACTGTTTTTTGTGGCGCAGTATCGGCATGTTCGTCACAAAAAGTGAATTATGAAGAAACTGTTAGTCGTAGAGTCACCGGCAAAAATTAAAACCATCTCTAAGTTTTTGGGAAGCGATTTTACAATTGTTTCAACATTGGGGCACATAAAAGACCTCCCATCCAAAGAGATTGGTGTGACCATGGGCGACCCTATCAAGCTTGACTATGTCGTGCTGCCCGAAAAGAAAAAAACTGTTTCTGCCCTGTGCAAAGCAGCCAAGCAAGCTGACGAGATCTTTTTAGCGCCTGATCCTGATCGTGAAGGCGAAATCATTGCCTTCCACGCACAACAAGAGATCGAAAAGGTTGTAAAAAAAGGTACTCCGATTCATCGTATCGCCTTTAATGAGATTACAAAGCCTGCCGTTATCAACGCTATCGAAAATCCATACAAAGTGGATTCGCAGCGAGTCGCAGCCCAACAGGCCCGCCGGGTTTTGGACCGCTGGGTAGGTTACCAGGTATCCCCAATTTTATGGCGTCGTGTTGCAAAAGGACTTTCAGCTGGGCGCGTGCAGTCTGCTGCGCTACGAATCGTGTGCGAACGAGAAGAGGCAATCCGTGCCTTTAAGCCAGAAGAATACTGGAGCTTAGATGCGCTTTTCAAAAGTGCAGGTGCTCAATTCGGTGCTGCTCTCACGCACATCAAGGGCAAAAAAATTGAGGTTGCAACCGAGCAAGACGCAAAAAAACATGAGCTTGCCATCAAAAATGCAACTTTTGTTATCGACAAAGTTGAAGACAAAAAACGAATAAAAAACCCATATCCTCCATTCATGACTAGCACTCTACAGCAAGCGGCTCACACCAGACTTGGCATGCCGGTCAAAAAGACCATGCAGATTGCACAAAAGCTTTATGAGGGTGTTGAGTTAGACGACCCGTCACAACCCGTTGCACTCATAACCTACATGCGTACCGACTCACTTAGAATCTCGGACACCGCACTCAAGCAAACACGCGCTTACATTAAAAGCAATTTTGCCGATACCTACTTACCAAGCAAAAGCCGTGTATTCTCTAAATCAAAAAAGAGCAAAAGTACTACACAGGATGCTCACGAAGCAATCCGTCCAGTTGATGTCAGCATCACACCAGACAAAGTTGCCAACTTCCTAGACAAGGGCATGGCTCGCGTCTACGAGATTATTTGGCGCAGATTTGTTGCTAGCCAGATGAGTGCGGCACAATACGCGCAACGAGCAGTCACAGTCAAAGGCGATGTATACACTTACAAAGCAACCGGATCATCGGTTATTTTTGACGGCTACCTGCGTGTTTACCAAGATGAATCAAAAGAAAAAAAAGAAACAATGCTCCCCAAAGAGCTAGCTGCTAAATGTCCAGCCGAACTCTTGAAAGTTGCTCCCAAGCAACACTTCACTCAACCACCAGCCCGCTTTAATGAAGCATCACTGGTTAAAGAAATGGAGAAAGAAGGCATCGGACGACCAAGCACCTACGGAGCAACTCTTAACACCTTACAGCTCAGACAGTACGCAACACTTGATCCAAAAAAACGATTCTTCGCTTCCGAGCTTGGAATGAAGGTCAATGAGCTGCTTACTAAATTCTTCCCACGAATCATGGATATCAAGTTCACGGCTCACATGGAAGAAGACCTTGATAACATTGCCCAAGGCGAACTTGAACGAGATAAACTTCTCAAAGAATTTTATACCTCTTTTGAGCAAGAACTCGCAGTCTTTGAAAAGGAAGTAAAAGGTAAAGAGGCCGTCTTAACTGAACTGGACTGCCCTGAATGTAAAGAAAAAAAACTGGCCATTAGATTTGGTAAGAATGGTGAATTCCTCGGATGTTCTGGGTTCCCAGAGTGTACCTTTACCAGCCCCTTTGAACGGGATGATGAAGGCCTATTACACATGGTCGAACGCAAAAAACCTGAACTCTTGGATGAACCATGTCCAAAATGTGGTACAGCTTTACGCAAGATTGTAGGCCGTAACGGCGAATTTATTGCCTGCTCAGCCTTCCCAAAGTGCAAGTACATCAAACAAAATGTTGCTAACTTCCCATGCCCTAAATGCAAAAGCGAAATCGCTGAGCGCAAATGGCGTGGAAAAGTTTTTTGGGGCTGTAATAACTACCCTAAATGCAAGTTCAGCATCTCTGGAAACATTGATCAGAAACCATGTCCAAAGTGCAAAACGCCTTACCGACTTCTTCGTTTCGTTGAAGGCGTTGAGAAGCTTATTTGCTCTGATAAGGAATGCAAAGAGTAACTTTATGAGGGGCTTAATTGCCCCTCATACTCTCCCCAACCTTTTCTTTATTACAAACCAATCTTTAAATGTCTTTAAGCAAAGCTAGAAGCGCATCTTACACTTTTATCTATAACTGTTTTTGCATCTATACTTTAATTCTTTAGCAAGGGGTTGCCTGTCCAACCCCTTGCAGACAAGGACACCAAGGAGGACCTTGGAACCCCCACGCGATGGCTTGAATTTTCATTTTTCTTGATCATATAACAGTAATCAATTCCTTGTCATCCTCGTGAATACGGGGATCCAGCCTTTAAATAGATCATTTGATCACCTTTTACATCTATACTTTAACTTTTTAGCGAGGGGTTGCTCACCCAACCCCTCGCGGACAAGGGTGCCGGGGAAACCCCTGGGCCCCGACGCGAGTAACTTGAAACCTCGAGCTAACGCTCTGCAGTTCCTTCAACAGGACACGCTCAACGGAGTTATTTATTTTTAGATAGCTTCCCGTCTTCGCCAAAAAAACACCTCCCCTGCATGCCCTTCGTAGCTGGGGTGACGGCGTAGCTACAGCAAAAACGGATCGCAAAAAGACTTAACGTGGATACTTGCTTATAGAAAAATATTGTTAAAAAAAGATAAAAATGTGAGGGGGGGGTATTAGGGGCTTTGTTTACAGCCCCTAATGAAAACTATTTTAGGAGGGAAAGCATAACCAGTGTTCCAACAGCCATTAAATCGACTGCTCGATTTTTCCAAAACTTTAATGTTCTGCGAATTTTTTCTAAGCGAAATTTGTAAGCGCTCATTTCACCAACACACAAATCTGGTATCGATCCAGCTATAATTCCCAGCCCACAAGCAGCAAGAATCGCAACACTGATTCTGTTTTCTCTTTTTAGATCAGCAGCGCCATAAATACGTGCAACCAACTGAAAAACAGCCGCTGCTGTAATCGGAACATACGCACCCTTGAGTATCTGTCGATACACAAGTCGATCATTATGCTCGTACGGATCCTCATCTGCACGACTAATGAAAACTGTGTTAAAAGTGCACAAAAATGAAGCTGCCGAGGCTAACACGATGTCACGAGGTATTCCTCTAGCCAAAGGTTGCCATGAGAGAAGCAAAATCGACGCAATAAGAAATGTTTTCCTACAAGTGCGCGTGTAAGGCTTATTCAAGCTGTTCATGTAAAATTAGCCTGTTTATTGCGCTTGAGAACCATCAGGAACTTTGCCTGCAATAGTCAGAGCCTTGAGTGAACCTTGTGCATCCTTGGCAAACAGCATCATACCCTGCGACTCAACACCCATCATAACCCGTGGCTTAAGGTTGAGCACAAACAGACCCTGCAGGCCAACAAGCTCTTCTGAGCTATAATCTTTTTGTATACCAGACAAAATCGTACGCCTACCAAACTGACCGCAGTCCACTTCAAGCTGTAGCAGCTTAGATGATTTCTCAACTTTGTCTGCGCTCAAAATAGTACCAGTAGCAATCTGCACCTTGGCAAAATCTTGGATATCGATGAAAGTTTGTTCCGATTTGTTTTCTGTTTTTACTTGCTCATCCATCGATGGCTCCTGCTTGATTTTTGTTTTTTCTATTCGGGCAAAAAGTGGCTGCACCTTGATCATCGTAAATGTATCGTTCCAGTCATCGGCTGCAAGCTTCTCAAGATAATCTGGACCCAACTGCATACTCGCACCCAGAGCACCCAAAAGTGCTTCCATTTTATTAGGCATCACAGGCCAGAGTAGCACTGCTGCCGCTCGTAGCGCATGCACCGCAGCACTCATAATTACCAAAAACTTGTCCCGGTCGTCCCGTACAATTTTCCACGGCTGTTGCGAGTGAACGTAGGCATTGATTACATGCACGTACTTGATAACACGAGAAAATGCCATGTGCATCTGATACTCTTCCATGCTTGCCTTGACCGCAACAATCATGTTGCGCAACTCATCGCGCAATGCAAGCTCAGCTTCACCCCAAGTTGATGGAGGCTCAAGCCTGGAAACTTCATTCTTGTTCGTCAAAGCACAAATACGGTTAAGAAGATTACCCAACGCATTTGAAAGGTCAGCATTGACCGTCTGTTCTAGATCGTCGTAACTAAAGTCGGCATCCTGCGAAACTGCAAGTTTACGTACAAGATAATACCTAACCACATCGGAGCCATACCGCGTACGAAGTTCAAGCGGGTCAACAGCGTTGCCCAACGATTTTGACATCTTTTTTTGGTCAACGGTAATCCAACCATGAGTCAATAATTTTTTGGGTAAAGACAGACCTGAAGCCATCAAAAATGCTGGCCAATAAACAGCATGGAACCTAACAATGTCCTTGCCAATTACCTGCAGATCGGCAGGCCACATAGCCTCGAACTGCTTTTGCTTGTCTGGCAGTCCCCAACCCGCAGCTGTGATGTAGTTGTTAAGAGCATCGGCCCAAACGTAAATTACCTGATCCAGGTCACCAGGAAAAGGTATTCCCCAGTCAACGCTAGCTCGTGAAATACACAGGTCATTCAGCCCATCACTAACAAAGCTTATCACCTCGTTCATGCGTGCTCGTGGCGTTATAAAATCGGGATTATTTTTATAGAAATTTATAAGTTGATCTTGATATGCAGACAACCTGAAAAAGTAGCAAGGCTCGCTAACCAAAACTGTATCACGACCACAATCAGGACAGCTCTGTGAGTCACCAGGATTGTCAGAATCTGGCACCTGCTTCACAAACGTCTCGCATGGAGTGCAATACCAGCCGGCGTAATGCCCCTTGTAAATCTTGTCCTGATCCAACAGCTCTTTAACCCACTTCTGAACCAGCTTGATATGGTCATCATCGGTAGTACGAATAAAGCGATTGTAATCGATGTCGTATGCTTTCCAAACATCTTTATAAGCTGGAATGAAATCATCAACAAAAACCTTAGGGTCTTTGCCTGCACTGTCAGCAGCTAATGCTACCTTTTGACCATGCTCATCAGTACCAGTTAAGAAAAATGTTTGCCGTCCCTGCAACTGCGCCCAACGCGTTGCGACATCTGCCAGCACGGTTGAGTACAGCGAGCCAAGATGTGGCTTAGCAGTAACGTAATAAATAGGAGTTGTAACGTAAAAAGTTTTTTGACTCATAATTGCTTGTCACCCTAGTAGAGACCCCTTATTTTGCTCCAACAACGCAATCTAATCATACCCGCAAATAGTGACAAAAACAAAGGGGAGCCCACGACGGGCTCCCCTGCAAAGTTCATTCATTGTTGTAGAACGAGTCGCTAGTTAAAACGCTCCGTCGAACCCGAAGTAGAAGTCGTTGTCACGCATGGAGTTTTTACCAGCTACTGACTGGCGCACACCTGCGTACATACTCAAGCAATCAGGACGGTATGCAAATTGTGCACCGACCTTGTGTGAGATAACTTTGGTGTCTGCTTGTGCAAGAGCTTTGTCAACCTCTTTGCCTGTATCATCATCCAAATCAGTGACGGTTGCATCAGCGAACTTAACGTTATCTTCACCCTTGTAGTAGAGCTCGTACGAAAGATCCAGTTCCATGTTCTTCGTCTTAGGATGTCTGAATATGAGGTCAGCATGACCGAGGAAGTAACCCCAATCAATGTCAGCAACAACTTCTGGTCCAATATTCTTGATGGTCGATGTTTTTAGGGTCGCACCGATTTTTTCTTTAGCACTGAATGCCCAGTAACCAGCACCGTCAAGGCGCAAAGCTATTTTGCCACAGTTACTAACGTTAATCGTTACCTTACCACCCAATTCATGATGTCCGTTGTTACCCAAAGGCTGAGCAAGCAATTTACGATAATCCATGATCTTATTGGAAGCTGTACCGGCGACTTTAGAAGTTTCGCTAGCGATTCCCAATTTACCACCGAGCTCAGCTGCAACCCAGACTTTTTTACCAAATCTGTGCGCAAGATACGCAGCTAGATCAAGATTACCAAAGCCCATTACTCGTTGCGAATCAAAGTTCAGGCCCTTGCCGTCAAGGAAATCAACAACGCTGTCTGCTAGCAAACTTGTATCAATGGCATTTTTCAATGCTCCACCCAAAGCCTTAGCATTATCGGTGATATCGGTTGAAGTTGCAGCTATATCATCTGCTGTAGGAACAAGCCACAACTTAGAGAGAACGCTATTGTTACCGTCTAAAGCCGTATAGTCGTTAGCATCGTCAAAATAAGCTTTAGCATCTGTTGCCAATACGCCTGAAGCAGCCAAAGATCCCACACCCGCATCACTATATTTAAAAGCAAAATCACCCGTTGGAACCGACTTATCTAAACGTCCAATTAAATGACCCGCAACATCATCTGTGCCTGAAGTGTCCCTTGACAAGTTTTTGTCAGCAACCTTAACCGAAGCTGGAACCGCAGGTCCTGTCGTAGCTGCTGCCCAAGCCGCACTGACCGGTACACCTAGCTGGTTAACCAAATCCATACGTACTGCGTATACGTTAACGCTACTTCCGTCACCCATTGTCTGTTTCTTCTCAGTTGCAACATCTCCAAGGCCATCGGTGAAGAAGCTTGCATCAGCGTCCCGCTCAACTTCAATTACACGATACGGAATACCAGCACTTGCTCCAAAGGTCCAACTGTCGTCTTTACCAAAGGAGTAGGCAACGTTACCACCAAAGCGCACACCGCGCTCATTGTAGTCAAAACGTGGCTTAACGGTCGAAATATTGACCCAAGGGTTACCTTCTACACTAGCAGTAGCACCCTGAAACGCTTCTTCTAAACGGAAGTCATACTTACCAAAGTAAAGTTGAGATAAAGGAACCTTATCTGTTCCATGTTTTTTGTCGTAGGCA